>ENA-OQBJ01000044-OQBJ01000044.1-human-gut-metagenome-genome-assembly--contig:-NODE-44-length-56672-cov-14.630135_pt1 | contig 56672 bp, 58 predicted proteins | sample MGYA00242743_ERZ504545 | MGnify/ENA primary metagenome ERZ504545 (study PRJEB26092, sample SAMD00036252) | human gut metagenome | host: Homo sapiens | study: EMG produced TPA metagenomics assembly of... | reverse complement strand
ATCTTTCTTTCCGTGCCAACGTCATCGCCTACCTGAAGGCGTGTGTGCTGTATGTGGCGAACGGTTGCAAATGGGAACCGGAGATTGACGAGTTCATCCGCTGGAGCGAGCGTTACGACCTCTACTGTAAGATGCGTTTCTTCGGTGATGCCATCAAGAGGGCTAATGATACAGGCGAGAAGTCGAGCAAACGAGGACCTTCCAACATGCTGATGCAGTTGCCGGATGAGTTTACTTACCAGCAGGTGATAGACTTGCGTGTAGCAAACGGGATGAGTCAGAAAGGTACTTCCAAGATGTTGGGAAACTGGAAGGATCGCCATTACATCAGGGCTAAGGAGAACGACTCAGTTCCTCAATACCTCAGTTCCTCAGTTTTTATTAAACTTAAATTCCGAAAGGAGAATTCATAGCGTATGGAAATAGTAGTAAAAAGAATTGCAAAGAAGAAGACTTATACGATAGGTCATCTTTATATCCTGAGCGATAAGGATGTGAAACGTACTTGGCGTTCGGGGGTAAAAATAGGCGACAAGCGTGTCTTTGAACATAGCTTCGATAAGGCGAAGTTGGACAAGGAGCATTACTTCTGTGATACCCTGGAGCCTACGTGGAGAAACCTCCTGGGTATCGAACTGAAACCGGAAGAGGAGGATGGACGGTACAGTAGGGTGTCGGGCAAGAAAGCCCGCAAGATACCGGGGCATACGGCGATACCGGAAGCTCGTATCCTGTTGTTATCTCGAAATCGCCAAGGTTTAAGAAGTGGCTTCCGCTGGTGCAGGGTGTTCCTGATTTTGAGGGCATCCGCATTCATGCCGGTAATTATCCTGATGATACGCAGGGCTGCATTCTGGTAGGTGAAAATAAATTACAGGGTGCCGTCTTTAATTCCCGCATCTGGCTGTACAGGCTTATCAATGCCATTACCGCAGCGAGGGAACGGGATGAGAGCGTTTGGATTACCGTTTTGTAATGTTGAGTGTTGAATGTTGATTTTTGAATGTTGAGTGTTGAATTGTTAGTGATTATTTTAAAAACAAATTATTATGGTAAAGTCAGTTAATACAAATAAAGTAGAAATGGATAAGAAGGCAGCAATTGCTGTCGTGTTTGAAAACTCTGAATTCGGTAAGGTTCGTACCTTGACCGATGAGAATGGGGAGCCATTGTTCTGTGCAAAGGATCTCTGTAATGTACTGGGATATAAGAGAGCGAATGATGCTGTAGATCAGTTAGTTAAACCACTTGATACGGCGAAACGCCGTACATGGGTAGCAACCGGTCTGAAGAAAGATGGAACCTCGGCGATGCGTCGTACTCTGATGCTCTATGTCAACGAGAGCGGTTTCTATGCTTTAGTTCTCGGCTCCAAGCTTTCTACTGCCGTGAAGTTCAAGAACTGGGTTACGGCTGATGTGCTGCCGCAGATTCGCAAGACGGGTGGTTATATCCCGGTGCAGCAGGGAGAGAGCGATGAGGAGACAATCCGACATGCAGAAGAAATCCTCCGTGCTACGCTCAAGGAGAAGGAGAATCTGCTGAAGAAGCAGCGTCTGCAGATTGAACAGCAGAAGAAGCTCATCGGCGAACAGGATACGGAAATACGCCGCTTGAATGATGTTGTAGATGAACAGGTGGTTCACATCGCTAAGAGTGGTGATAACATCATCCAGTTGGAGAATCAGGTGGGTAATCTTCTGCCGAAAGCGCTCTATAGCGATAACGTGCTCGATTCCGTTTCCTGCTTCACTACTACGCAGATTGCGAAGGAACTCGGTATCACTGCGCAGGAGTTGAACCGCTCGCTCTGTGCTCTGCATATCCAGTATTACCAGAGCGGTCAGTATCTCCTCTATGCTGATTATGCTCACATGGGCTTGGCGAAGAGCCGCACCCGCTACAGCGCCTTCCTCGACCGAAGAGCGATGGCAGACAGGAGAAGATGGGCAGAACCTACACCCATACCTATCTCGTATGGACCGAGCGAGGACGAAAGTTCATCCACGACCTCGCCCAGCGATACTGGGAACTGTGTGAAAAGTAAAAAGGTAAAAAAGTAAAAAGGTAAAAAGAGCCTTAACTCCCGTTCGTCCCCGTCCCCTCAAGTCTTGAAAAATAGCCCCTGGTGTTTTTGCATCAGGGGCTTTTAACTTTATGGGGGACCAGCGATGGAATCGCTGGGGACGGGGACGAACGGGGGTAGGCCTTTTTTACCTTTTTACCTTTTTACTTTTTTACCTTTAAAAGCCTTTTTACTTTTTTACCTTTAAAAGCCCCTTCAGGTCGGCGATGATGGCCTGGGTGTAGGCTCTTATCTGAGATTCTGACAGATCGCTGATATGCTCGGGAGCGAGGGCGGCGATGTGCTGTCGGGTCTCCATCTCTATCATCGTGGCGATAGGGAGGAGCTTGTGGGCTGTCTTGCCGATGGCTTCTATTGATAACTCGCCTTCTGTTGCCTGCTGGAGGTTCTGGAGATGGGATGACAACTCTTGCTTGACGGTGCTGAGTATCTCGGCTTCTGCCTCCGGATCGCCTTCTGCAAAGGTCAGAAGGGGTGCAAAGCGGGAATTCTTATTGTTTTTCTCTGCTATATCCTCTGCTGCTGATGCGATATCCCTTGTTTCCTCTGCCATATCCTCTGTTTCTGATGCTGCATCCTCCAAACCGAGGATTTCTCTCAGCTTCTCTGTGCTGAATGGCTTGAAGAGGCAATCGTCGAAACCGGCTTCTTTCAACTTTCTGATGATGCTGGCATCGTGGGCAGTCATCGCTACTACCTTCATGTGGCTGTGGTTGATGTGCTGAATCATCCTGATGCCGTTCATCTCGGGCATTTCGATATCCATCATCATCAGCGCAGGATGCTCGTTGTGGAGCACGGTGAGCGCCTCGGCTACATGCAGACAGGCAAAGACTTGCCAACTGTCGCCTATCAGCTTCTTCAGCATCTCCTGAAGCAGACGGAGCTGCAACGGGTCGTCATCGAGCAGCAGTATCTTGTGGTTTTCGAAATGGGGCTTGGTTGGGGCGAGGGGCTTCTGCTCTTCTGCCTCTTCTGCTGCAGGAGCGGTACCTAAGGCAAGCGGAATGGTGACGGTGAAGGTGCTGCCCTTGTCCTTGACGGATTCCAGACGCAGGGTGCCCTGAAGCAGATTAACCAGTTCCTGGGTGATGTTCAGCCGAGACCGGTGCCTCGATGCCCTGGGCACTCTTCAGACGGGTGAACGCCTGGAATACCTTCTGGCGCTCTTCGGTGGTCATGCCCTTGCCGGTATCCCTTACCGAGAAGGTGAGGAGGTGCTGGGGACTGATGGCTGCCTGGATGGTGACGCTGCCCTTATCAGTATACTTGATGGCATTGCTCACCAGGTTGTTGAGTATCTGACGGATACGGAAGGCATCGGCACGGTAGTAGGTCTGCGGACTGCTGATGCCATCGAGCTCCAGATGCAGTTCCAGTCCCTTCTCCTGGCTCAGGATCTGCATCTCTCCGGCACACTGGCGGAACATGTCGGCAGGCGAGAAATCTACCGGGTTCAGCTTCATCAGTCCGTTTTCCAACTGGTGATAATCGAGCAGGGCGGCAACGAGCCGGGAGAGATGGGTGGCAGACCCCTTGATGCTGTTGAGGCAGGAGATGGCCTGCGGGTTGTCGACATAATCCTTCATCAGGTCGATGAAGCCCGAGATGCTGGCAGCCGGAGCTTGATGTCGTGGGTGATGGTGAGGAGCAGGCGTTCGCGCTGGTTCATGATGCGCCTGATTTCCTCGTTAGCCTCTTCGAGATTCTCGCGGTAGATGCGTTCCTTCTGCGTATCGCGGTAGATGTAATAGACGAGGATGACGGCGGCTGTGATGGCTACGATGGCAAGCAGACCTATCTGCCAGAGCAGATTCTGGCGCGCTGCATCGCCTGGTTGATAGCCTGCTGCATCGCCTGACGTTCGCGCTGGTGGATATCGTTGAGCTGCTGGGAGGAGCGTAGGGCGAGGCGGGCATTGGTTATCTGCAGGTCTCTCACCTCGCGGTTGATGGCATCGTGGTTATCGCGCGTAGACTGCTTCTCCTTGCGGTCAATCTGTTCCAGGATATCGGCTACGTTTCCGGCTAAGTTGACCGGGGTAGAGAGGGTATCGGTGACAGCCTGGTTGCTGTCGCGTCTGATGCTGAGCGTTTCGGCATGTTCCTTCTTGAAGGCATCGGCAAGGCGGCGGAAGAAGCCCTTGCGGGTTTTCATCACCTCTACGGTAGTGTTCTTTGCTACGTGGGTCTTGGGTGCCTTGGAATGCACGACAACGGAATCTTCGCCACTGTTGAGGCTGTTCATCTTCTCATGCAGATAGTTGTGGGATGACTTGCCCTGCATGGCGCGGGTAAGCTGCTGCAGATTGGTCTGTTCCTCCTTGAGCAGGTTGGACATGGTGCTGTCGGCTGCCTGTCGCTTTTCGATATAGTCGCGGGTTGCCTGGTTGATAGCGAGCACGGTTGTGGTGTTGCGATATACCAACCCTATCGCCAGAATCAGTACGATGGCGACGATGATGTAACCCAGGGCTACCTTGAAAGGAACGTTTGTTTGCTGCATCTTCTTATCTTTTAATGTTTTGAGTCTTTTTGCTATTTGCGTGCAAAGTTAATCAAAAATGCGATATAAACCAACGAAAACAGGAGATAAATGCCAAAATCTGGTCATCTATCTCCTGTTTCATTGAAAGCGACGCGTAATTACTATTTTCTGAAGGTGGATTTACTTTGCTACGGTTGAATCCACTGTTGCTGCTGGAGTCTCAACAGGTGTTGCTGTTGTGTCGGCTGGAGCTACTGTGTCTACTGGTTCTGAACCTGCAACGCTTACCATTCTGTTACCTGCAAATACATTGCTAACTGATACCATTGCTACTGCTGCGATAACTGCAAATACTAACTTTTTCATAATTCTTTTGTTTTTTAATTGTGAATATTATTTGTTTATTAATTCTCTTGCTGAAACTCATTTGCGAGTTCGCTAAATAATATCACAATAGGCGTGCCAAAAATCGATGGATTTGGTTAAGTATCTGATAATCAGTGTTGATGGTGTTTTGTGCCAGAAACGGGATGTGGGGAAAGTGGGGAAAAGGTGTAGAAAAATTCCCCAATATAGTGTGGAATATATTGGGGAATCGGGGTGTGGCATGTTTTACTCCATGCCGTATTTCTTCATTTTGTTGTAGAGTGTCTTGCGGTCGATGGCAAGCAGTTGGGCTGCCTTGCTCTTGTTGCCGTGGGTGGCTCTCAGGGCAGCGGCGATGCTTTCCTGTTCCGACTGTTCGCTGTGCAGCTGCATATTGATCGGTCGGGCGGTGGAGGTCTGTGCCATCGTCTTCTCCAGTTCCTGGGCACCGATATACTTGCCACGGGCGAGCAGGGTGGCGCGCTTCATCACATTGTTCAGTTCGCGCAGGTTGCCCGGCCAGTCGTATGAGGCAATGATTTCGGAGGCTTTGACATCCAGTCCGAGCACATTCTTGCCCAGTTCCTGGTTGGCGTGCTTGATAAAGAGGTTGGCAAAGAGGAAGATATCGGCACCTCTGTCCTTGAGGGCAGGCATGTAGATGGTAAACTCGTTGATGCGGTGATAGAGGTCCTCTCTGAACTTGCCTTCGGCTACCGCTTGCGCCAGATTCTCGTTGGTGGCACAGATGAGTCGGATATCCACATCAATCTCCTGCGTGCTGCCCAGCGGACGGATTTTCCTCTCCTGCAAGGCTCTGAGGAGCTGCACCTGTACTTCGTAGTTGAGGTTTCCCATCTCATCGAGGAAAACCGTTCCGCCGTTAGCTATCTCGAAGGCACCCTTCTTATCCTGTTCGGCTCCGGTAAAGGCACCCTTCTTATATCCGAAGAATTCAGATGCTGCCACCTCCTTAGGAATGGCGCCGCAGTCGATGGCATAGAAAGGTTTGTCCTTGCGCAGACTCTGTTCGTGGATGCTGCGCGCCACATATTCCTTTCCGGTGCCGCTGGCTCCGAGAATGAGCACTGACATCGGGGTTGGGGCAACGAGCGAAACGAACTCGTAGAGCTGTTTGGAAGCCTCGCTTTCACCTTTTATATATCTAGGAACCTCCGTAGCGCCCTGCTGCTCTTCTTGGGGCGCATCCTGCATGGCGGCAGATTCCGCACGCTGAGGGGTTGAAACCGCAGAAGCAGCCGACTGGATAGCCTCACGGATTTTCTCTAAGAGGATTTCGGGATGGAAGGGTTTAGCCACGTAATCGGTAGCACCCGATTTCATGGCACATACAGCATTCTGAACCTCTGCATAGCTAGTCATTACGATAAAAGGCAGGTGGGCATCGGACTTTCTGATATGCTGGAGCAATACCAGTCCGTCATGGTCGGGCAGGCGCAGGTCGGAAAGAACCAAATGGAATGCATCGCCGGCTCCCATCGCTTTGATGGCAGCGCCTACGGATGTTACCCTTTCTACATCGAATCCTTTCTTTTTGAGCCAAGTCTGTATCATTGTTCCGAATGCCAAATCGTCTTCTACAATCAATATCCTCTTCATAATGTTCTGTTTTATCCTCTTCTATAATATCGTTATATATAACTTTGTGCAAAGGTACGGAAAAGTTGTATGGAAAGCTATTTAATTCACATTATTTAGCAATAAAACCGACTAAAAATCTACAAACCCTGTTCTATTATCTTATTTTTAGTGAAAAGAGCAATTGTTTTCGGATAAAAGCATGCTAGTTGCTTTATTTTTTGTATCTTTGCAACCATGTTAAAACAAGATTTAGAGTCATGAATCCGATAGTACAAACCATCATATTGTCAGCTTCGGCGGTGCGCATGTTGCCGCATATCGCTTTGTATCTGCTCCATAAGAAGGAGATAGATGCCGACCTGCTGAAGGTGCAGGACAGGAAGCCTACGGTGCTCAACCTGATTAAGGCATGCACCCGCGAAAGGAGTTTCCGCAATCTGTTTTATTACCGCATGGGCGAATACCGTTCGGTTTTCATCAGCTGGCTGTTGCTCCTGAGCGTACGATGACCATCTGGTGTCCGCATATCGGGAAGGGTGCGCATCTGGAGCACAGCTATGCCACCTATCTCAACGCAGAAAGCATAGGTGATGACTTCTACTGTCTGCAGATGGTGACGCTGGGCAACGGCAAGGGCGGCAGACCTACCATCGGAAATGACGTGAAGATTTATACCGGCGCCACGGTATTCGGCGGCATCCATATCGGCAATCACGTGACGATAGCGCCGGTGCTGTGGTATTCCAGGATATTCCCGACGGGGCTACCGTGGTAGGGAATCCGGGGAGAATCATTCAGAAATAATCAATTTAAAGATAGAGAATATGAACTATGCATTGATCATAGCCGGAGGTTCTGGCAATAGAATGGGACAGGACATCCCAAAGCAGTTTATGCATGTAGACAACTGTCCTATCATCATCCATACGATGATGGCTTTTCAGAAGCATCCTGATATTCAGGGTATTGCTGTGGTATGTCTGGCAGGTTGGGAAACGGTACTGCAGTCGTATGCCAACCAGTCTGCATTACCAAGCTGAAATGGATATTCCCTGGCGGAAGCAATGGTCAGGAGTCAATCCACAATGGTATCTATGGCTTGAAAGAGGTGGGATGCGGTGATGACGACCTGGTGCTGGTGCATGATGCCGTGCGCCCACTCTTGTCGCAAGACATCATCTCGTCCAATATCGCCATCTGCCAGAAGTATGGCTATGCCATTACGGGTATCAAATGTAGAGAGGCTATCCTGGAGAGCGAAGATGGTTTTACGACCAACACCAGTATTCCGCGCGACAAACTGATCCGTACCCAGACACCCCAGACCTTCCGTTTGGGCAATCTGATAGCAGCCCACGAAGAGGCTAAGGAGAAGGGCATCACCAATTCGGTGGCATCCTGTACCCTGATGGCAGAACTGGGAGGCAGACAGATGCATATCGTGCCTGGTTCAGAGAAGAACATCAAGATAACCACCGTTGAGGATCTGGAGATACTGAAGGCACTGATGAAGGTTCAGCCTGAGGCTTGGTTAAAATAAACATGTTATGATAGGAAATTCACCATATAAGGAAGATATTGCGCGCCTTTTCCGGGAAGGTTTGGAATTGGAGCGTCTGCATGGCAAGACCATTCTTGTGGCTGGTGCTACAGGATTGGTAGGAGGCTGTGTGGTTGATGTGCTGATGCAGAATCCTGCCCGGTGCTACAAGGTGATAGCAGCCGGAAGAAACAAGGAACGTGCCCGACAGAAGTTTGCTGCCTATTGGGAGGATGAATCTTTCTTCTTTGCAGAGATAGACGTTACCCAGCCTGTTATCAAGAGCATGGACAGGATGATAGGGGAACCAGTCTATAATGAGTTGGCTGAGGGCGCTGATTACATCATCGATGCAGCCAGCAATGCGAGTCCTAACTTCTTTAAGCAGAACCCTGTAGAGGTGATGAAGGCAAACATCAACGGCGTATCCAACCTGCTGGAATATGGATTGAGTCACCGCATGCAGCGCATGGTTTATATCTCTTCGGGTGAAATCTATGGCGAGGGCGATGGCTCTGAATTTACCGAGAAGAGCAGCGGCTATGTGGATTGTGCATCGGTGCGTGCCTGCTATCCATCTTCCAAACGTGCTGCCGAAACGCTCTGCATGGCATACGGAGCAGAGTATGATGCCGATGTGGTGATAGCCAGACTGAGTCATACCTACGGTCCGGGCTTTACGGAGAGTGACAATAGGGTGTATGCCCAGTTTATCCGCAATGTTCTGAAGGGTGAGGATATCGTCCTGAAGAGTAAGGGTGAGGCTTTCCGCTCCTGGCTTTATGTGGTAGATGCCGCCCATGCCATCTTGCGCCTCCTGCTGGATGGCGAGAGGGCAAATGTCTATAATGTGGCTCATTCAGAATCGAATATCTCCATCCGCCAACTGGCAGAGCTGATAGCCCGGAAAGCGGATAGAAAGGTGGTGTTTGATATTCCTGAGGCGGATGCGCAGCAGGGCAATACCACGCCTATCACCAAGGCAACCTTCAGTACGGATAAACTCAAGGCTTTAGGCTGGAAACCGCTCTTTGATGTAGAAGAAGGTTTCGGACATACCTTGCAGGAAGTGAGGGAAGGCTAAAGCTTTCTTTTAATCTCATCCCATGTTTCCCGCTTTTCCATGTTCAGATAGTAGCGAAGGTGTTTCTCTACTCTCTGTTCTACGGGTGGAAACTTCATATAGTCGCCAAAGAAGTGGCGCAGATAGGTATCAGCCTGCTCCGGCAGCAATACGGTGGTATCCTCGAACGGGAATTCCTTGCCCTTGCCGAGCCATTCCTTCGGGAAAATCTCCTTATAGTGGTAGGAACCTGTATTCACCAGTACGTTCTTCGCCTTATCGAAGTCATACCGGTGACTCATCTCGTCCATCTGCTGGATGAGGCGGTGGCGCATCTTGCTGCGGCAGAAGAAGGCGATCGTCTTGATGGCAAAGCGGCCCCAGTTTTCCTTGTGCAGGAGCAGGGAGATGTACTCAAAGAAAGTATTGTGGGTGGTTACGGCATTCAGACGGTTGATGGTCTTAGAGTATTTGCGATACAGCGCCTTTGCCGTTTCCAGGTCATCGTCGGTGGCATCAAGAGGGAAAATATCTACGTAAAGACCGATGATGCAGGGACGCTCCTTCTCCTCGATAAGGGTGGTTTCGCGATTCACGAGTTTGGAGAAATACAGAGGGTATGACTCGTTGCTGTAGGGAGTTACTACCTCGTATTTGCCAAAGTCTTCGTGTTTGGCGATTTCGAGCAGACGGTCGTAGTCGGGGCGTGGCATCAGCACGTCGATGTCATCGTCCCAGGGAATCATTCCGTGGTGACGGGCGGCTCCGATGGCGGTGCCGGCACAACAGTAATATCTGAGGTGATACTTGTTGCAGATGTCGATGAATGCCTTCAATATATCGAGTATTGTGGCGTTCCATTCCTTCTTGATGTTCTTAATATCCATACTTTTTTCAGTTTTACGGCTGCAAAAGTAAGCAAAAAGTTTTGAACTTCAAACTATTTATGCTACTTTTGCATTCTAAAAAGTAAAAACAAGTAATATTCCATATTTATCAGATAGAAACGATGGCAGAATCATTAAAGGAAAAAACCGCCAAGGGATTGTTCTGGGGAGCGATGAACAGTGGCTCTACCCAGGTACTCAATATCCTCTTTGGCATCTTCTTGGCGCGTTTGTTGTCGCCAGCCGATTATGGTATCATCGGCATCCTCACCATATTCACCCTGATAGCGGGCAATCTGCAGAGTAGCGGGTTTACCCAGGCACTGGTGAATATCAGAAAACCCACCGATAACGATTATAACTCGGTGTTCTGGTTTAATGTCTTGGTGAGTCTTACCATGTATGTGGTGCTCTTTTTCTGTGCGCCGCTGATAGCAGATTTCTTCCATCAGCTTGTCTCACCTCCCTGTCGCGCTTCGTGTTCTTGAGTTTCTTCATCTCTTCGTTTGGCATCGCCCAGAACGGATATATGATGAAGAACATGATGAACAAGGAGATTACCATCGTTAATTTCATGGCCCTGATCAGTTCGAATGTCGTGGGACTGGTACTGGCATTCAGCGGCATGGCTTACTGGAGTCTTGCCTGGCAGCAGGTTATCTTTATCCTTGTGCTGAATATCGGAAGATATTATTATACGGGATGGCGCCCGAACTTTCATATCGATTTCGGACCGGTGAGGAAGATGTTTGGATTCAGCGTGAAACTCCTGGTTACCAACATCATCAATACGGTGAGCAACAATGTATTGACCTTTGTCTTCGGCAGGTTCTATCCGATTAATGATGTGGGTAACTATAGTCAGGCATACAACTGGGACACCAAGGCTAATTCGTTTGTTGCCAATACGGTGGGACAGATAGCTCAGCCCGTCTTGGCTTCTATCCAGGACGATAAGAACCGCGAGTTGCTGGTGTTCAGAAAGATGCTCCGTTTCACGGCATTCCTTTCTTTTCCATTGATGTTTGGTTTGAGCCTGGTATCACGCGAATTCATTCTGATTACGATTCATGAGAAATGGATAGCCAGTGTGCCGCTGTTGCAGATTCTCTGTGTGAGCGGTGCCTTTATGCCGATTTATACGCTCTATCAGAATCTTGCCATCAGCAAGGGGCGTTCTGATGTGTATATGTGGTGCAACATCGGTCAGGTAGTGGGGTTGCTCGCCTTGGTGTTGTTCTGTCATCAATATGGCATCCAGATCATGGTGATAGCCTATACCTTATTTATAATAGCCTGGCTTCTGGTCTGGCAGTGGATGATGAAGCGTGTTGCCGGATTGCGGTTCCTGGATGTGGCAAAGGATATACTGCCATTCATGCTCTGTGCGGCAGCCACGATGGTAGTTACCTATTTCATGACTCGCAGCCTGCAGAACATCTATCTCCTGCTGCTGGTTCGTCTGCTGGTTTCAGCCACCATCTACTTCTGTATCATGAAGCTGCTGAAGGTGCAGATATTAGAAGAGTGTATAGCTTTCTGTAAGCGAGGTAGATAAGATTCACCCTCTTGACAGGTACCCCCTTTTTGATGAGCTTGATGATGAGTCGGATGAGGCAGCTCTTAGGCTTGTAGCCGAGTGCCTGATCCACCTTTTCGAAGGCTACCTGTGCGTTTGCTGCCCAGCGGTAGGCATTGACGATGCCTATCTCTGTGGCCCTGAGGTACTGATGTTTCTTATCGTTCTGCTCGAAAAAATCGATGAGTCGGCGGGTTGATTTGAAGTATGACAGGAGATTCTTTTCAGAGATGTTGTGATTGTAGGAATTCTCATTGTCGGTACGATAATAATATACCGCATCATCGATGTTCACCTTTTTGCCGTAGAACATGAACTGGGCATTCCAGAAAAGATCTTCCGCATAGTTGATGCCCTCTTCAAAGAATATCCTGTGCTCCATGATGAGCGAACGCTTATAGATTCTGCCCCACAGCCGGTTGGTGATGATGTTCTGGCAGACAAGCAGTTTGAGCAGTTTCTCATCAGAAACATCAAAAGGTTTCTGGAGTCTGCCTGCTTTTCCTTCGCACCATTCCCGGTAGCCGCCATCAATCAGGTCGGCATGGCTACTATCTGCTTTTCCTGCCAGCTTCTCAACTGTATCTTCCGGCAGCATATCATCGCTATCGGCAAATAAAAGATAATCGCCTGTAGCCGCCATCAGTGCCGTCTGTCTTGCAGCTCCCACGCCCCGGTTTCTGTCGTGGTGGATGATGCGTACCTGTTGTGCTCTTTCAGGATATTCTTTCAGGAGCGATTGTAGGATACCGATGCTTTTATCGGGGGTACAGTCATCTACAAAGATGTATTCGATAGACGCATACGACTGCTCGAACAGTGAACGGGCGCACTGTTCGATATATTTTTCTACTCCATAGATAGGGGTTAAGATACTTATTTTCAGCATGATGGTTTTAATCTAAGATACTTTTTTTATCTTGTCGGGTTCTCTTTTTTATCTTGTGAGATACTCGAATATCAGCGTGCTGTTATAGAAGAACAGGAAGATGGTGATAACTGCGAGTGTGCCACGAAGATAAGGCAGATATTTCTCCTTACAGTTTCTGATGATATATCCGATACAAACCGGAATGATGAACGCCCAATGGGCAGCCATGATATAAACCTCGTTCAGTCCGAATCCCATGACCAGATGAATGAAGGCATCGCATGCCACCCATGAGGCTGTGAGCCAGAGAAAGGCCGATCTTCTTCCCATCCAAAAGCCCATACACAGCAGAATCACGATGATACCCTCTATGATATAAGGAACGGGTGTCTGGTATTTCACGAATATCGGGCGGTGGCTGTGGATATCTTCCAGAAGATGTTCTCTGTGCAGGATAAGCGATTCGCCAAAAACGTTTTCTACCAGTGATTCTGAACGGGAGATAGACATATCTGCCCATGAGAGCATGCCTCGTTTCTGGATATTTTTGCCAGCGATGGCCTTATCGTGTTTTTGCTTCTGTTCCATCTTAGCCCTAAAAGTACTGTCTTTCGCAGCTTTCTGAGCCACGAGCCGTTCTCCTTCCAGACGGTTCGGAATGATGAAAGCCTTGTTCTGATAAATGCCTGCAGCACCTATCAGGAGGGTAGGCAAGATGATGCCCAATGCCAGATATTTCGGGCGGAAGAGTTTTTTGCCATTGGTAAAGAGGGCGGCAAGGAAGGTCTTGGCGCCATTGCTCAGCGTGATGCCTGCCGTGAAGAAAAAGAGCAGGGCTGTTTGCCACCAAGGCATGCTGCGGTGTTCCTGCTGCTGTTTGCCTGCCAGATAAAGTGTCATTGACAGGAAGAAAAGCGACATGCCGAAATGGTCATCCACAAAGGTGACGAGCAGCACGTAGGCAAAGGAAAAAAGCATCGCTGTGAGCACATTGCTGTCTATAGCCTTCAGCTGCATTACCTCTCTGAAGATTCTTCTGAAGAAGAGGGTGGAGTAGGTGGAGAAGAATGTCATCATCACCGCCACGATGGTAGTTGCCCAGTTGCGGGAGGTGAGTTCTATCAGCCAGCCGTTCAGTAGCGAGAAAGGATAGAGGAAGAAAGGGAGCATGGGATGGCGATACTCCGTGTAATACACCTTCCACTTCGAGAGGGTAAGGTAGGTGTAGGGGTCGAAACCTGAAATCTGAAAGTTCTTGGTGAAGAGCGTCCAGAATCCTGCTTTCGGTTTGCCGAAATCATCAAAATGATAGGTTATCATCAGCACATTGAAGGCGATGATAACGATGAGTGTAATCAAGGCAAAGAGCCTTTCTTCTTTTTTAATTCTAAATATATTGTTCATTCTCTGATTATTTTTTTGCTGGGCTGATGCATGCCGCATCTCCTTCTTAGCGCTGCAAAAGTAATTGTTTTTTCTGAATATTCAAAAAGAAAGGCTCTATTTTGTGTCTTTTTTCTGATAAAAACGGAGTTTTATTTTGTATTCTCTTTTATTTGGTGTATCTTTGTCGCAATGATGATGAAAAAGTCATCAGGACGGACAGTTGGATAATAAAGATAAATAATGACAATGAAACATGCTTTTTTGATAATGGCTCATGGCAGTTTACCGCTTCTGAGGGTATTGCTGTCGATGCTCGATGATGAGCGCAATGATATATTTCTGCATATCGACCGGAAATCGGATATGCTGGATGGTGCTGAACCGCTGGTTCTTTCCAAGGCACGCCTCTTTGTGTTGGAACAGAGGGTGGATGTGCGTTGGGGAAATCTGAGCCAGATTAAGGCGGAGTATGTGCTTTTCGAGGAGGCTTTGAAGCATGGACCTTATGCCTACTACCATCTGCTGAGTGGTCAGGATTTACCTATCAAATCGCAGGATTACATCCATCAGTTCTTTGAGGAGCATCAGGGTAAGGAGTTTGTGGGCATCAATCATGGCGAGGAATTTGAATGGGATTGCCGCCGGAAGATGATGCGTTATTGGCTATTTACCAGTCTTACCCGCTCGAAGTATGGGCTTTGAATGCCATTACCAGGCGACTGAATAAATATCTTTCGATGCTGCTCATGCCGTTCCTGCATCGCCAGAAGATGGATTTTGCCAAGGGTGCCAACTGGGTGAGCATCACGCAGGCATGCGTGGAATATGTGGTGAGCAAGAAACCGTTTGTGCTGAAGAGATTCAATTATACCTTCTGCCTGATGAGTTCTTCCTGCAGACCCTGGTATGGAATCATCCCGACTTCCGGGCTGCCCTGTATTCTGAAAAAGATGAATATGAGGGCTGCATGCGACTCATTGACTGGAAACGGGGCAATCCATACGTCTGGACTTTGGCAGACAAAGAGGAGCTGGAACAAAGCAACCGCCTCTTTGCCCGTAAGTTTGATATGGAGCATGAGGATATCATCCGCTGGATCAAGGCTTCTTGCTAATATTTATCCTAGCATGTAGCCTACCAGCAGATATCCGTTGCTTATCCACAGATAGAGGGTGATGGCGAGCATCAATCCTCTGAAGGCCCATTTCAGGCTCTTTCCTTTTGCCTTGAGCGCCAGGAAGGCGATGGCGATAGGAAGGGCATACATATAGTGGGCAGTCATGATATATACCTCGTTGATACCGAAGCCCAAACCGATATGGAGGGCAGTATCCATCAGGAAGAATGTCAGGGTGAGCCAGAGGAACTTTGATTTTCTTCCGGCAAGGATGCCAAGTAAGAAAAGCACAACGATGCATGCCTCTACCACATAATTGACTGCAGACTGGTATTTCACGATAACCGGACGGTTGCGCAATACATCGCCCAGAAGGTTCTGCTGGTGCAGCATGATGCTTTCACCGAAGAAATTCTCGACCAGAGTTTGTGAGCGGGAGGTCGTCTTGTCGGTCCAGTTCATGAATTCGCCCTTGGCGATAGGCTTGCCCGTGTTCTTGTTCCATATCTGTTTATGGTCACGAACATATTTGGCATGCGCTTTATCCTTGATGATTTTCCTGACGGCAGCTTCTACCTTTGCCGAGTCTTTCACGCCAGTGCTGTCGCGGTATTGCTGGTAAATCTTGGCTGTGGCTTCCTTGTTTTTCTTCATCTTAGCCTCGTGTCTTGCCATCTCCTTAGGCCATACGAAGGTGCGGTATTCCCATCTGGCGAAAGCCCACATGAGTGCGGCAGGAAGGATGACTCCTATCAGAAAGTATTTGATACTGAAGAACTTTCTGCCATTGGTGAAAAGGGCGGCAAGATAGGTCTTCAGACCATTGTTGAGCGATACGCCCGCTGTAAATACAAAGAGCAGGATAGTCTGCCAGATGGTAAGTTGTCTGCCTTTCTTCATGCATACGCCTGTGATATACAGGGTACAGAGGAGTATGATCATCGACATGATGAAATGGTCGGGTACCATCGCTGAAACCATCACATAGGCAAAAGAGAAATAGAAGGCAGAGAGCAGATTGGCATCAAAGCGCTCTGTACCAATCACTTCTCTGAATATACGATAAAGGAAAATGAAAGAATAGAAGGCGCAGAACACCAGGATAGCTCCCACGACAAACTGAACGCAGTTGATGCCGGTAAGCATTATCAATCCTTGATTTATCTGATTCGGGATATACATGAAGAACGCCAGTAGCGGGTGGCGGTATACGTTATATTCTGTGTCCCAGTGAGATACGATGCTATAGGTAAGCGGGTCGAAACCTGCCACATGGAAGGTCTTGACAAAGAGTTTGTGATAATTATCTGTAATCTGCGAGAACTGGCTGTGGTATTTGATGACAGTCAGGGCATTGAGGGCACATGCTATGATGAGTGCGATGAGTGCTGAAACTCTTTCCTCTTTCTTGATTTTAAAAATATCGAATATCTTTTTCATATCTTTCTTTTATCGTGTTTTGGGAATCCCCTTATTTCTTCAGGAAGAACCTTACCAGGAGGAAGTTTACCGGGATGCAGATGCAGAGGGTGGGTATCATAGCCAGCTGTTTGGCTAGACCCAAGCCTACGAAGAGGTTGAGGCAGAGGGTCTGCATCGAGTAGTTGACGATGTGGGAGAGGGTGAATCCTGCTCCGCGCTTGGCATTCGCCTTTACCTTGAAGGTATAGCGGGTACTGGCGATGAAATTGAAGATGAAACTCACGATGTAGGCGATGGTGTTGGCTGTGGTAGCCAGGCTGTGGTCGCCATGTTGGGGATGAAATGTGCCAGCGCCGGCATCATAGCCAGGTAGATGACATATTGCAGTACCGTAGCCAGTCCGCCTACGATTCCGAATCTGATGACTTCGCCCAGCTTCTCTCGCTTGGCATCATCCATATTATTTATCTTGTTCTTGATATTCATGTTGCAAAAGTACTTCAAAATCTCCAAATTACCAAATATATCCTGGTATTATTTATCTCAGTATCTTTCCTTTTCCGAAGAGATAAGCCAGTCGGGTCTTCTCCATCATCTTGGCGATGCCGATGCTTCCGGCAATGGCGATGAAGATGGTAACGAGGGCAAAACAGATTTCGCTCCTGTCCCAGCTAAAGAGGGATGATAGAACTTGGCTGCCATCGTAAAGATGGGGTGGAAGAGGTAGATGGGCAGCGTGTTGCGACCCATATATAATAAGGTGGCTTCTGTCTTTCGAACGCAGGCGTTATCCTGTAGGTGGTTGATGAGGCTGTGTATCCACATCAGGGATGAAATGCAGCACCAGCAGGAGAAGACGATGGCGAGAGTGCCCCAGTCATACCATTCTTCCAAGCCCAGCAAGTTGATCCAGAGCAGCAGGGCAACCGGTGAAGGACGGAAAATTCTGTCAAAGCCGATATGGCATTGTCTGAGTACCGCTCCGATGAAATAATAGGTGGCGGCACTGGGCGAAAGAGCGGGTGTCTTGGACAGGAGCAGGAGTAGGGTGGCGAAGATAAAGAGGCTTGTGGTGGTGCTCATCGTCGTTTTTCCCTGTCTGAGGGTTCCCCAGGTTGCTCCCTTGAAACTGACGTAATAGAGAATGCCGCAGATAATCATGGTCTGGATGAACCAATAGGGACCGATGGAAGTAACGAATATCTTCTCACAAATCTGAGAGAGTGACAGTTCCGTGATGCCATCTCTCACCGGCATGAAATAGGAGAGTACAGAGAAACCGGTTACCATGATGACGTAAGGCAAAGCGAGACACATCAGGTATCTTCCCATCTCCTTTGGGCTTTTCTCGATATTCACGAGATAGCCCGTGATGATGAGGAAGGTAGGCATCATGAATGAGAGAATGCCTGCCTTGAGCTGGGGGTATGCGTTGCCGAAGCTCACGATATGAATCAATATCATGAGAATAATGAGTATGGCTCTTATCCAGTCGATGTCTGTATTCCTTTGTTTCATAACAAGTTAATGTATTGTAAGTCAGTAAGTTGGTATACTTGATACGGCGTTTCGCCGTACATGGGTACTTGGCAAGATGGTTTGCGACTCCGTTAGGCTTTCCTGTCTTCCGTTATGCGTTTCTAAATTCTGAAGGGCTTGTAATGTCCTTTGTTGGCGAAGGCGAGCATCTCCTTATCGCCTCGGCTGTCGCCAAATGCTTCTATTTCGTATTGCGCGCGGTCGAAAGATAATGAGAGGGTACCGTAGGCATTGGCGGAGGTGGTCAGTGCCTCGCAGATGCGGTGCACCTTTTCCTCGCCATAGCAGTTGTTGCTCTTGAACTTGCCGGTAAGTCTGCCGTCAATCACTTCTATCTGGGTACCTAAAACCCTGACTCCATCTAGGCCGCGAACTTTAAAGAACGGGCGGACCCAATTGTCGATGCTGGCACTCACGATGAAAACCTGAGCACCTGCAACCAGGGCTTCGTGTACCAGCGTGACACCTTTGGGGCGCAACAGATGCTGGTATTCTTCGGCAAAATCGCGGCAGAGCGCATCAAACTTCTCGATACGCATGCCGGCAAAAAGATGGGCAAAGATGAGTTGCTTCGCCTTCCAGTTGGGAAAGAGATGCAGCTTCATCAGTACCAGGAGCGGACTGTACATCAGGAAAACCATCAGAAACCGACCGGTGCCCTTGGCATATCTGATGAATTCCAGTAGGGTATCGCTTGTTGTCAGCGTTCCGTCGAAATCGAAACAATATATTTTCTTCTTCATTTTCTTATACGATATAAATAAGGATCAGGAAGGAGAGCAACCAGGCGAGCACGATAAACTGTGTAATGCGGTCGCGTAGAATAATCTTCGTAGGGTCACCACTCTTCTGGTCTACCACGGCTATCTGGATGTATCTCAGCAAACCGACCAGCACAAAGACACTCGTAAGATAGAGATAATCAGTATGGAAATTATCAATCACCTCCGGACTCACCGTATACATGATGTAACATACCAGGGTTACGGAAGCCGTAATCGTGATAGCCTGGTTAATGAAGGTGAGGTTGTAGCGGATGGTATTCTTGCGGGGAGCCTCGCCCGTCTTCTCCATGCGCAGCACATCATCGCGGCGCTTGGCAAAACTCATGAAGAGGGTGATGAGGAAGGTCATCAGCACAATCCACTTACTGAGTACGATGCCCGTTGCTACACCACCTGCCAGCAGACGGAGTACGAAACCGAAAGCCACGATACACACATCGATGATGGCATATTGCTTGAATTTGGCGCAGTAGCCGAGATTCAGAAGCCAATAGAAGATGATGATTCCCATCGTCTCCCATGAGCCGAGCAGGCTGCATACACCCATAGAAAGGGCAAACATCAGGAACATCAGTCCGTATGCCTGCTTGATGCTGACCGCCCCCGATGCTATCGGACGATGGCACTTGACCGGGTGGCGGCGGTCGGCCTCCACATCAAAGATGTCGTTGAAACAATAGATGCTCGATGCGGCAAAACTGTAGGCGAAGAAAGTAATCAGACCCGCCAGCAGAGCATCTGTATGCAACAGGGCGCCGCCAAAGAACAGCGGTAAGAAGATAAAGCCATTCTTGATCCATTGCTTCGGGCGAACCAGTCGCAGCAGCGCAGCAAAACCTTTACTGTCTTCCAATTTATTCTCGTTCATAAAACTCCAATTTTCTTAATAAATAAACTCCTTTTTTACTTGATAAACTTAGATAACTCTTTAGAAATCCATCCGGCTATCTTGCTCAGAATCCATGCTGCAGGCAGGGTGATGCCTATGCAGATGAAGAAAGTAGCCAATAGCCAAGTGATGCGGTTCTATGTATTTCAGCACGAAGTGGATATGGAGCAGATAACACTCCAAGCTCAGCGCTCCCACAAACATGAACCCCTTGTTAAACCAGCTCGGGGTGCGGCGGAAGATGCGGTTCAGCAGCAGGATGCTGGTGATGGTGAGCGGGATATAGAGCATGCGTTCCAGGAAGAGCGGAAACATGCCATGCTTCTCCTGTTCCAGGAAGATGCTCGCCAGCAGCGTCATCAGGAACATGAGCCATATCATCCATATCGAAGTGCCGTCGAGCGTCTGTTTCTGTCTGACCATCTCACCCATGTTGATGCCGATGAAGAAGATAGGCACGCGGCTCCAGAAAATCTCCAGATGTCCTACAGCCTGATGTATCGGGGTGACATATTGTACCAGGATGCACCACATGATCATCACCACCGGCAGCCAGCGGTAGATAGGATGGCGCTTGATGAGTTCCATGTAGGCAGGGGCAAAGAGATAGAGCATCATCGTAGCCGGGATGTACCAGAAGTTGAGCTCATCATGCAGCCAGAACCCCCAGTTGATGGTTATCTCGCCAAAGAGATAGATCCAGTTCCAGGTGCTTCCGCCCTGGAAAGAAGGGATATAGAAGAGGCAGGCTATGATGAGCCAGGTAGGGTAGATGCGCAGATAACGGCGGATGAAGAAATGCTTGGCAGAAGGATTCTTCATCCACGAGAACCAGAGACCTATTCCGCTGAGAAAGAGGAACATGTCTACACCGACATTGCCCATTCTGCGAAGCCCAAAAAAGGCATCTTCTCTAGCAATGCCACATGAAAGAGGATGATGAACAGCATGGCTGCTCCCATCAACTCGCCGCGAAACCGGCTGATATTCGCCAGTTCTATATCTTTTATCTTCATGATTTTCTTTTAATATTTCGGGTTTGGAATCTTCTTCATCAGTTGGGTGAAGAGCCAAGCCAGGCAGATGCTCGATATGATGTAGAGGAGCAGACCAGCATAGATGTCGCCCTGACGGCTGATAGGGATGAATATCTTGCGGGTGATAGGGTGGCATACGAAGAGGGCGGCGGAGATGCAGCCCATCCACTCTAATACCTTGTAAATACCTGATAACCAACTGATGTTCTGGAGCAGGTCGGCTACCAATACGCTCAGCAGACAGAAGAAGAAAGGCACGAAGGTCCAGCCAACCATGCTGCCGCTCAGACTATAGATAAGCGACAGACAGAAGATGCAGCCAAAGAAATTGGTGATAGGCGAATGGAAGGTCATCAGAATCTTCTCGCCATAGCGGCATAGAGGATGCCCAGTCCGAATGGCAACATGCCGCCCATAAAGTTGTAGCGGTAGCGGTTCATCACTTCACTCTCCGGATTGTCAAAGCCCAGGAGGAGCTGGATGACGATGCAGATGGCCATCAATCCTACGGTCCATCCCCAATGGCGGCGATAGAGCAGCAGTCGATAGACGATGTAAAGTTGCAGCATCAGACCAAAGAACCAGTACGGACCCGGCCAGATGATGTTATCCGGATTTGGCAATACATTATTGAACATGCCCAGCATCGCAACGATGTCGAGCGCTGCATAGTGGTGAGAGCCAGGCGTGATAAGGTCGAGCATCGTGAATGCTACGAAACCTACTATCATCATCTTGAAGAGCTTCAGATAGTGATAGCGGATAAAGTGGAGCGGTTCGCGCCAGTTGATTCTTCCTGTAAGTTTCTTGCCCGAGATGTTGTACATTCTGGTTTGCTGTTCGGTAGAGAGATGAGGTTTAGCCTCATATTTCATCACCAGTCCGTAAGCACTCAGAAAGAGGAATACGGGCACACCGTAATGGCCGAAGAACGAGAGCAGGTGTACAGGCAGGTTGAGGTCCATGCTGACCATTACCTGGTTCAGCCAGTCAACATTGTGCTGGAAGTATTGATACTCGTTCTCCTTGATAATAGGTCCCAGCCAATGGCAGTAGTTATGCAAGAAGATGCCGATGATGGCGAGTCCTCTCAGGGCATTGCATGCCGGGCGTGATAGAATAGCACTATTCATAATCAGTTTCTCCTTTCTTTCTTTTTTACCTTTTTACTTTCTTCCTTTTTAATCTTTTCCAGATGCGCATCACGAAGTTTGTCGTAATCGGCAGAGTTTTTGAGGATACGTGGTCGCATCTCGTCATATTTCGGACTCAGGATGTTATATTCCTCCTTATAGGTAGGTGTCTCAATGCCAGCCAGATACAACAGAAGATGAGGCAGGGCATCGGTCATGAAGCGCTTGTCCTTGGCCTTGCGTATCTGACGGTAAATATCGCGGTGGTTCCTGATATATTTTGGCGAACAGTATATCCAGAACGGAATTTCAAACTCATAGTGAGCCAGCGGCCAGTCGATTTCTGCAGAATGGTTACGGCAGATGAAGCCTCGGTTCTCTTCGTAGCATTCTTCGCCATGGTCGGGCACGTAGATGACGATTGCATCCTGCTTCTGGAACCGCTTCACAATCTGGGCTACGATAGAGTCGTTGTAGAGGGTGGCGTTATCGTAATGACTCAGCATCTTGCGCTGGGCATTGGTCAGTTCAGGGCGCTTGTCTTCATAACTGCTTGCCCAGAACCGGGCTTGCTTTGTGCGGTAGCGCTGCTTATAGTTTACATGCTGGCCCATCAGGTGGAAGATGGTGAGGTTATGCTCCTTCTGGAAGTTCTTCAGACTGTCATCATAATCCTTCAGCAATCCGTCGTCCAGGTCGTGGAGCTGGGTGTTGCGATGGTCGAACTGGAGTTTGCTCAGTTCCGGGTTGTTCAGGAAGAAACCGCCGCTGAAGTCGTAAACCGCCTCCTTTGCCTGTGGCAGGAATTCGTTGGTGATGAAGGTTACGTTGTAGCCTGCCTTTCGGAACACTTCAGGGAAGAGCGGATAGTCGCACCATTCGCCTTTCTCGCCTACCACATGGGTAGAGAGCATGTTCTTGAAAACGAAACTGGTCAGGTTCCAGCAGGTTACCACATCGGTAAACTTGGTGAGTTTGCGCGATTTCTCCAAGGCTACCTGCTGTGGAGTGGTATCCATAAAATAGCCGTACTGCTGGGAATGATGGCGGCCGAAGCTTTCGCCGATAATCAGCACGATGTTTGGCGAGCGGTAGCTGCAACTGTCAACCTTTACCTCGTGGGCAGCATGAATGAGTTGGGTAATCTGATGCGCAGCCAGCTGGTTGGCATAGATACTGAATTGGAGTCGGTAGACAGGCAGATAGAGAACAGCATGATCCTTTTCTGTCAGGATATGCTCTACTTCGCCTATTGTTCTACCGTTCATGAGTTTATGGTAAGCCATCTTGTTGTGCCAGGAGGTGCAGCATCCTATGATGAAGATGATGAGGCATAGGATTCCGAAGCTGGCAGGCATGGCTGCAGTCATGCGGGGGATAGCCATCAGCCGTTTCTTGACAGAAGCCAACTCCAGAACGGTAATGATGAAAACGTATAGCTTGATGAGTTGCTTGCGGAAGATGGCGATGAGAATCTGGATGAGAGCGAGAAGCAGGATCCAGCCCACACTACTGAAGAGAACCTCGGCAGAGATGAGGCTGAGAGGAAACTGCTAGCCTCCGAACTGTTGGTCTCGCCCACCAGCATCAGCATAGAAGGGTTGAGCGTAGAGCCGAAATTCACGTAGCAATAGGTGTCGGCGGCAGCTGTACTATATAATATAAGGTATAGTACGGCACGCAGCCCCCAACGCACCTTCTTGGGGAAGATGGCGACAACGGCACACACAACATAGAGGTCGACAAAGAGTTCTAGGAACAGGTTGTCGTATAGAGTCCCCTTGGCTGGTGTAGTCACGATAGAACTGATCATGCCCAGCAGGTACATGAACACAAAGAAGTTGGCATTTCTGCGAATCGGCGCAGAAGCCACGTTCAGACACTTCTTAATGATTTCTTTCCAACTCATTTTTTGCTGTTTGTTGTTTAAATATGATTTTAAGCGTTTTCGGATAGAGGGATGCCTAGAACTGCCTGTAGTTTCTGACAGCCAGTTGCTCGATGCATTCCGGCACCATTCCCCTGATGCTTTCCTCCTCTTTGATACGCTTTCTGATTTCCGTGCTGCTGATGTTGAGCAGTGGAGTTTCTACGATGGTAACGCCTTCTGGTACATTGCCTATGCAGGCTCCCTGGCGCGGATAAACCACGATGGGATAGTGGGCTAGGATGTCGTCGTGGTGGTACCACTTGTCGAAAGCTGCCCAGTTGTCGCCACCAATCAGCAGGGTGAACTCGTTTTCCGGGTAATCCTTGCTGATGGCTTGCAGCGTATGCCAGGTATAAGATGGCTTAGGCAGGCGGAACTCATAGTCGCATGCCTTCAGTTGTGGCTCGTGCTCCAGCGCTTTTTCTACCATTTCCAGGCGCAGCTGGTCGTCGAGCAAGTCGGTAGCGGTCTTCTTGAATGGGTTCATGGGCGAAACCATGAACCACACCTCGTCCAGGCAGGCCTTCTCGCAAAGGCTTTTCGCCAATGCGATATGGCCCGTATGGATGGGGTTGAAGCTACCGCCAAAGATTCCTACCTTCTTCATTTCTTACTCTGCGTCTAGGAAGGCCTTGACGAGCTGATAAACCTCCTGCTGAGCCTTCTCCAAGTCATCGTTTACGACCACGTGGTCAAACTGAGGGGCGAAGGTCAACTCATAGCTTGCCTTGGCAAGGCGCTGCTCAATCACCTCAGGCGCATCAGTATTGCGACCCACCAGACGGCGGCGCAATTCCTCTACCGAAGGTGGCTGGACAAAGATGCTCAAGCACGCTCGCCATAAAACTTCTTGATGTTTACACCACCCTTTACGTCAACATCGAAAATCACCGACTCGCCCTTGGCAAGCTGGTTTTCTACCTGTGACTTCAGGGTGCCGTAGAATCTGTCCTGGTAAACCTCCTCATACTCCAGGAACTCGTCAGCCTCAATCTTAGCCTTGAATTCCTCTGGAGAGAGGAAGAAATACTCTACACCATTCTGTTCTGTACCGCGCGGAGCACGAGAGGTACAGCTGATAGAGAAAGCCAGCTTCAATTCCGGGTGCTCTTTCATCAGCCAGTTTACTATTGTGCTCTTACCGCTGCCCGATGGGGCGCTGAAAATTAACAATCCGTTCTTCATTTTTTATTCTTCTTTTCTTTATTTGCTGTTTGATAGGGGGCTTTTTGGACAGGCGATGGAATCGCCTGGAACGGGGGCGAGGCTTTCAAAAACGCCACTTGAGGGGGCTTTTGAGGGGGCTTTTGGGGAGAGAGAAGGTGCCTGTCTCTTGTTTAGAGGGCATTCAGCACCTGCTCCTTGATCTGCTCCAGTTCGTCCTTCATCTTCACCACGATGTTCTGCATCTCAGCCTGGTTGCTCTTAGAGCCGGTGGTGTTGATTTCGCGTCCCATTTCCTGTGCGATGAAACCGAGTTTCTTTCCTACACCATGACCTTCCTCATTCATGGTCTCGCGGAAATACTTCAGGTGGTTGGCAAGGCGCTGCTTCTCCTCGCTGATGTCGAGCTTCTCGATGTAGTAGATGAGTTCCTGCTCCAGGCGGTTCTTGTCGTAATCCACATTCGGAATCTGCTGCAGTCCGTTAACGATGTTCTGTCTGATCTTCTCCACGCGAGCCTTCTCGTATGGTTCGATGCTAGCCAGGAGCGCCTGGATGTTATCCACTTTCTCAGTAAATTTCTTCTGAAGAGCGGCTCCTTCCTGCTTGCGGAAGGCTACGAGATGGTTCACAGCCTCGCAAATTGCATTTTTTGCCACTTCCCACTCCTCATCGCTCAATTCTTCCACATCCGTCTTCGTTGTTACATCAGGAAGACGCAACAGAGTGCTGTACCAGTCGGTTGGCTCAGGAATGCCTGTTTCAGCCGAAATCTTCTTGATTTGCTGGTAATAATTCTGTACAAGCGCCGCGTTGATAGGAGTGGCATCTGTAGTAGCATCCTTATCAATCCAGATGGCGAAGTCAACCTTGCCTCTTTCTAGATTTTTAGAGATATACTGACGGATTTCCATCTCCTTCTCTCTATAGAGCGGAGCAATACGAGTAGAGAGGTCAAGCGTCTTGCTATTTAATGACTTTATCTCTACATTAATCTTCTTTGTTTTAAAGGCCGCGGTAGCTTTTCCGAAGCCTGTCATTGACTGTATCATATAATCTTTCGCGTTAAATTTCTGCAAAAGTACAAAAAAAAGCGAGAAAATGAGTATATTTGCACCTTATTTAAGAATATATTTTTTAATTATGTCGTGTATTTTGAATATTGAGACGAGTACGGACGTGTGCTCAGTGGCAATTAGTGATAGTGGACAGGTGATTTTCAACCAGGAAGATCACACAGGTCCGAACCATGCTGTTAAGTTGGGTGTGTTTGTGGATGAGGCTCTTGATTTCCTCGATTCTCATGGTCTTCCGCTGGAGGCTGTGGCGGTAAGTTGTGGTCCGGGTTCCTATACCGGATTGCGTATCGGTGTGAGTATGGCGAAGGGCATCTGTTATGGTCGCGGTGTGAAACTCATCGCTGTTCCAACACTCGAACTGATGGCAGTGCCTGTATTGCTTGGCGAACATCCTGAGGAGGAAGACGCTCTCATCGTACCTATGCTCGACGCCCGCCGCATGGAGGTATATGCCGAAGTGCTCGACCGCGCCCTGAAGGTGGTTCGCCCTATTCAGGCTGATATTGTGGATGCTGATACCTACAAGGAATATCTGGACCAGCACCATGTGTACTTCTTCGGAAATGGCGCTGCCAAGTGTATGGAGACCATCAACCATCCGAATGCTCACCTCGTAGAGGGCATTGAGCCTTTGGCTAAGAATATGGCTCCGCTGGCAGAGAAGCGTTTTGTAGAGGGCAAGTTCGAAGATGTGGCATATTTCGTGCCTTTCTATCTCAAGGATTTCGTGGCTAAGATGCCAAAGAAACTGCTCTAGAATTATTTATTATATAAAATATGTAAGAATGAATATAGAAGGATTAGACTATAATACCCAGAGAGCTAAGCTCATTCTGCCTGAGTATGGCCGTGAGATTCAGCAGATGGTAGACCATTGTCTGACGCTTACCGATCGTGAAGAGCGCCAGCGCTGTGCAGAGACCATTATTGCAGTCATGGACGTATGTTCCTGAGAACAGAGGGGTAGAGGATCATGAGCAGAAACTCTGGGACCAGCTTGCCATCATGAGCAATTTCCAGCTCGACATCGATTTCCCTTATGATGTATCGGATGCTGTGAAGATAGCAACCAAGCCGGAGCCTTTGCCATATCCTATGCAGCACATCCCGGTGCGCCATTATGGAGCTATGCTCTTCGAGATTTTCGAAAAGCTGAAGACGATGGAACCAAGTGAGGAGCGCGATAAACTCGTGGAGCTTACTGCCAACCAGATGCATCGCGACCTGGTAACCTGGAGTCATGGCTCCAGCGATGTAGCCAAGGTAGCTTCCGATCTGGCACGTTTTACCGATGGCAACATCCAACTCGATCTCGATACCTTCGTTTTCGAGAAGATTGAGGCGCAGCCTAAGAATGTAAATAATAAGAAGAAAAAGTAATCCACATTATTATATATAGTAGACAAGCTTATGGAGTCTTTCATCATAGAGGGCGGTCATCCGCTCAAAGGTACTATCACACCTCAGGGCGCCAAGAACGAGGCCCTGCAGGTTATCTGTACCACAATCCTTACCGACGAGCCTGTGCGCATCACCAACGTGCCGGACATCCTGGATGTGAACAACCTGATTAAGTTGCTCCAGGAGATAGGTGTCAAGGTAACCAAGCACAGTCGTCACGACTATACATTCCAAAGTGATGAGTTGAAACTCGATTATCTCGACAGTCTGGAGTTTGTGAAGAAATGTTCTTCTCTTCGTGGTAGTGTGCTCATGATAGGTCCGCTGCTCGGTAGATGTGGCAAGGCTACCATAGCTCAGCCGGGTGGCGATAAGATAGGTCGTCGCCGTCTGGATACCCACTTCCTGGGCTTCAAGTATCTGGGCGCCAACTTCGTTCACGATGATGAGCGTAATGTTTATCAGATACAGGCAAAGAAACTGAAGGGCTGCTATATGTTGCTCGATGAGGCTTCGGTTACCGGTACCGCCAATATCATCATGGCATCTGTATTGGCAAAGGGCACTACCACCATTTATAATGCAGCTTGCGAACCATATATCCAGCAGCTTTGCCATCTGCTCAATGCGATGGGTGCTCAGATCAGCGGCATCGCCAGCAACCTGCTCACCATCGTGGGTGTTGATAAACTGCATGGTGCCGAGCATCGCATCTTGCCTGATATGATTGAGGTAGGTTCGTTCATCGGCATGGCGGCAATGTGTGGCGAAGGTGTGCGCATCAAGAATGTGTCTGTCAAGGATTTGGTATTATTCCTGATGCATTCCGCCGCTCGGTGTGAAGATAAAGATAGAGGACGATGACCTTGTGATTCCAGAACAGAAACATTATGTCATCGATTCATTTATTGACGGCACCATCATGACGCTTGCCGATGCCCCTTGGCCAGGACTCACTCCTGACCTTCTTTCCGTGCTCCTCGTAGTGGCTACCCAGGCTCGTGGCAGCGTTCTCTTCCATCAGAAGATGTTCGAGAGTCGCCTCTTCTTCGTGGATAAACTGATTGATATGGGTGCGCAGATTATTCTCTGTGATCCTCACCGTGCTGTGGTGGTTGGTCATGACCATAAGATCAAACTGCGTGCTGGCAGAATGACCAGTCCTGATATCCGTGCCGGTATTGCCCTGCTGATTGCTGCCATGAGTGCCAATGGTACCAGCCGCATTGCCAATATCGCCCAGATAGACCGTGGTTATGAGGATATCGAGCATCGCCTTAATGCGCTGGGTGCCAAGATTACCCGTGTCAGTGATTAATCAATGTTAAATGTTAAATGTTGAATGTTGAATGATTAGACGCGATGAAGTATATAAGATAGGCAAGTTGGGAAAACCTCATGGTGTGAAGGGCGAGATTACTTTCGCCATTACAGATGATGTTTTCGACCGTGTAGATGCCGAGTACCTGGTACTCGACATCGATGGCATCCTCGTGCCTTTCTATTTAGAGGAATATCGGTTTAAGAACGATGAGAATGTGCTCGTGAAGTTTGAGGATATCGATACCCAAGAGCAGGCACGCAACTATACCGGTTGCGAGGTTTTCTTCCCACGTCATCTCTCTGACAGTGATGAAGAGAACATGAGCTGGGCAGAAATCATCGGTTTCCATCTGGTAGATGCCGTAAGCGGCAAGGTGGTAGGTACCATAGAACATGTAGACGATTCCACCCTCAACCTTCTTTTCGAGGTAACAACCGATGCAGGTGATGAAATCCTCATCCCTGCCAGTAACGACCTCATCGAAGAGGTGAGCGCTGAAAAGAAAGAAATCAGAATGGCGATTCCGGAAGGATTGCTCGACTTATAAAGTGAAGAGTGAAGAACGAAGAGTGAAGAATTCATTTGCTTTACTAATCATAAAGTTCTAAGTTCAAAGTTAATAATTTCAAAGTAAATGAAGAAACAACAGATATGTATTCTCGGTTCTACGGGAAGTATCGGTACACAGCGCTTGATGTCATCGAGCAGCACAGTGACCTTTACGAGGTATATTGCCTCACCGCCAACAACCGAGTGCAGGAACTTGCCGAGCAGGCTCGCAAGTTCCATCCGGCTGCTGTGGTCATAGCCAATGAGGCTCGCTACGAGGAGCTGAAAGATATGCTCAGTGATGAGCCTGATATCAAGGTTTATGCCGGTGCTCAGGCGCTTTGCGATATCGTACAGGCTGAGCCTATCGATATGGTGCTGGCTTCCATGGTAGGCTTCTCGGGCCTGGAACCAACCATCCATGCCATCAAGGCGCGCAAGAAGATATGTCTTGCCAACAAGGAAACGCTGGTGGTAGCGGGTGAGCTGATCTGCAATCTTGCACAGAAATATCATGTGCCTATCCTCCCTGTTGACAGCGAGCATAGTGCCATCTTCCAGAGTCTGGTGGGTGAGGGCGACAACGAGGTAGAGAAGATTCTTCTGACCTGTTCGGGTGGTCCTTTCCGTAATTATACCCACGAGCAGTTGGAGAAGGTGACTGCTGCCGATGCCCTCAAGCATCCTACCTGGGATATGGGCGCCAAGATAACCATCGATTCGGCTTCGCTCATGAACAAGGGCTTCGAGGTGACAGAAGCTAAATGGCTCTTTGGGGTTCCGGCTGATAAGATAGAGGTGCTTATCCATCCGCAGAGCGTTGTGCATAGTGCCGTTCAGTTTGTTGATGGTGCTGTCAAGGCTCAGTTGGGTGTGCCAGATATGCGTCTGCCTATCCAGTATGCCTTCTCTTTCCCTCAGCGTCTGCATCTGAATGGCGATCGTCTCGACCTCTTCAAAACGCAGGATTTGCAGTTCTTCAAGCCTGACTATCAGAAGTTCAAGTGTCTGCAACTGGCTTTCGATGCCATCAGAAAGGGCGGTAATATGTCATGTATCGTGAATGCAGCCAACGAGATAGTGAATGCCGGCTTCCGCAAAGGTGAATGTGGCTTCCTTCAGATGGCTGATATCATCGAAGAGACGATGGCGAAGGCTACTTTCGACAGTAATCCCGACCTCGATGTCTATCTGCAGACCGATGCTGAGGCTCGCCGCATAGCTACAGAGCTGATGTTCAAGTAATAGTTAATAGTTTATAGTTAATAGTTAAAATGAACGTAGGATATAGGACTCATCATAAAGTTCAAAGTTCCAAGTTCAAAGTTCAAAGTAAATAAATGGAAGTATTTTTGATCAAAGCGTTGCAGCTGATGCTGTCGCTTTCCATCTTAGTGTTGCTCCATGAGGGCGGACACTTCTTCTTCTCCAAACTCTTTGGTGTAAGAGTGGAGAAGTTCTATCTGTTCTTCGACCCTTGGTTCCATCTCTTCGAGTTCAAGCCAAAGAATTCGGATACTACCTATGGTTTGGGATGGTTGCCGCTCGGAGGATATTGTAAGATTTCGGGTATGATAGATGAAAGTTTCGATACCGAACAGATGAAACAGCCGGAACAGCCATACGAGTTTCGCAGCAAACCGGCATGGCAGCGCCTGCTCATCATGATAGGTGGCGTGCTGGTTAACTTCGTGCTGGCTCTCTTCATCTATTCCATGATTCTGTTCCATTGGGGCGACAATTATGTGGCTACCCGCGATATGAGTTATGGTATGAAGTTCAATACCGAGGCAAAGGCATTGGGTTTCCAGGATAAGGATATTCTGGTAAGCACCGATCTGGGTGAGTTCAAGACCTTTGATGGTGATTTGTATCGTAATCTCTCTGAGGCTAAGCAGGTCAATATCATCCGTCAGGGCAAACCGGTGACGCTTAATCTGCCTGGCGATTTCGACATGCTCAGTATGATTAAGAGCAGTCCTCGCTTCGTAGATTTGTATGTGCCTCTGCAGATTGATAGTGTGATGAAGGATTCGCCTGCCAGCAAACTCGGTTTGGCAAAGGGTGATAAGATTCTTGCTATTAATAATAAAAAGGTAGTCTCTTTCAACGAATTTCAGATTGAATTGGGCAGAGTAGAGGATGTGCTTGCTTCGCTGAAACGCCGCAGGATAGTGCCAGAGCACTTACAGCTCAGGTTACTTATCTCAAGGCTTCTGGCGATACCGTCAAGTCGAGTGTTCTCCTGAAGTCTACCGAAGAGGGTGTGAAGTTTGGTTTCTACAATCATCCTGTCTTGCTCGATTATAAGATTACTCATGTCAACTATGGCTTCTTCGAGAGTTTCCCTGCCGGCATCAAATACGGCTGGAATGTCTTGGCCGGTTATGTGGGCGATATGAAGTATGTCTTCTCTAAGGAAGGTGCCAAGAGTTTGGGTGGTTTCGGTGCGCTGGGCAGTCTCTTCCCATCTGTATGGGATTGGCATGCATTCTGGCTTATGACAGCGTTCCTGAGCATTATTCTTGCCTTCATGAACATTCTTCCTATCCCTGCTCTTGATGGTGGACATGTGTTCTTCCTTCTCTATGAGATTATCACAGGTCGCAAACCGGGCGATAAGTTCATGGAGCGTGCTGAGTATATTGGTTTCGGCATACTGATTCTTCTGCTTGTTGTGGCCAATCTGAACGATGTATTGCGACTCTTCGGCATCTTGTAATGCCGGGGAATCGCGAAAATAAAGGTCTAAAAAAAGAGGGTGTGTCATAAATTAATGACACACCCTTTTTTTTTGAGTTTATTCTTTTATACGTATTATACGTATCTGATAATCTGTCCTACACTAACCTTCTTGTCTTTGCGGTAGCCGTTGAGTCTGCAGATCTGCTCTACAGTTACGCCGCGCTTTTCAGCGATAGAACTAAGCGTTTCGCCTGGCTTCACCTTGTGGTAGAGCTTCTCGTGGCCAGCAGGCAGTTCGTAGTATCTTCCCACTTCGCCGCCGTTAACCTGCTCTCTGGTGTAACCACCGTTGCCAACCTTGCCGCGGGCAGCATTGGCATCAGCTGATTCGCTTTCGTAGGTATTACGGTTAAAGCTGTAGAAGTCGCCTGTAACGTCCTGGTTGCGGAAATCGAAGAAGAGTGCCGGGTTCAGAGCCACACCACAGAGACGGGTCTCAAAGTGAGATGCGAACCGGTACTTCTACCCGTGTTACCACCCAAGCCAATCACATCGCCGGCTCTTACCTCTTCGCCCTCAGTAACGAGCTGCTTAGAGAGGTGACCATAGATGGTCTCCAAACCATTGTTGTGACGAATCACGATGTACTTACCGTAACCACCACCTTCATATCTTACGATGCGAACTCTGCCTGAAAAGGCTGAGCGGATTGAGTCGCCAATATAAACCTTGATGTCCATACCTTTATGTTGGCGGCCAAAGCTAGCACGGTAACCGAAGTTACTTGTGACAACGCGACTAGGAGTTGGCATGCAGAAATGACGGAGATCGATACGGAAGTGCTCAGGCAAGGTTGTAGCCCTGTGAGCGTACTTGTTAGAGAAATCCTCATACAGCTCGGCTGCAGGGTTCTCTCTGTCTTCAATCATTCGATAATGCGACACAGCGAGTGTGTCGAGCGATTTCATTCTGTGGTCTACAGGTGCCTGTCTTGCCAACAGGTCTTGTCCGCAAACGGGAGAAGCTGTTAGCGCCAACAATGCAACGACCGAAATTTTCTTTATACTCTTTTTAAAACTCATACTACTTTTTCTATTTTCTTTTTTAGGTTCGTGTCAACAGCGCAGAATCATACAAGAAATTCTGTAAAAACCACTAAGGCAAATGCTTCATGTAGCGGTTTTGTTATATAGACGTTGCAAATATAACAAAAAAACTTCAAAAAACCAAAGTTGTTAAAGCCAAAAGGGCGATATTTAACGCCCTAGCCTTTTTTTTAACTTACATTAGGAAAATGAGATGCAAGGAGTTGACTTTTAGTACGTTTCATGCTTTTGTAGCATTCTCAACAGAGCCACGGCAGGAGAATGCCCCATGAAAATATACTTTTTTACCTCCGGACTGGTGAATCGGAGGCATTCCTGATAAGCGCGGTAGAGGTCGTTGAGATTGATGGTAAATTCCTTACCCGATGACTCTCTGATACCGATAATCATCTTTGCCGTGACATGCAGTTTGACATATCTGATGCCTGTTGCACTTTCTATTTCCGTAATGTTTTCGAGAATGGCTCTCATTTCTTCCAGGGTTATTTCTGGTCGCGGCTCCCTGATAGCCGGCTTTCTTCTTTTATCCATAATTATACTTTTTACTTTTGGGACAGGCGATGGAATCGCCTGGAACGGGGATGAGGCTGCTTGATAGCTGAAGCCACCTTTTAGCCTTGCTTTCTGATAACAGGAACTGCTTTTGCTTGCTTTCTGATAGCAGGAACTGCTCTTGCTTGCTGCTTTAGCTGATGGCTGCCCAGTTGATATGGGTTTTCTTCAATTCCCTGAGGCGGTTCCAGAGCAGGGCGTTGTGAGGAGCATTGCATTCGGGATCGTTGTCGATGATTTCCTGTGCTTCTGTGCGTGCCAGTTGTACCAGCTGACCATCTCTGGCAATATTCGCTATCTTCAGGTCGAAAGCCATGCCGCTCTGCTGCGTTCCCTCCAGGTCGCCGGGACCACGGAGTTTCAAGTCGGCCTCGGCGATACGGAAACCGTCGTTCGTATCGCACATGATATCAATACGTTTGCGGGTTTCTTCTGAAAGTTTATAGTTGGTTACCAGAATGCAGTAGCTCTGGTCGCAGCCTCTTCCTACACGGCCTCGCAGCTGGTGCAACTGGGAGAGACCGAAGCGCTGTGCATCCAGGATAACCATGACAGAAGCATTGGGCACATTTACACCAACTTCTATCACGGTGGTGGCAACGAGAATCTGTGTTTCGCCCTTTACAAACTGCTCCATCTCTACTTCCTTCTCGGCAGATTTCATCTTTCCGTGTATCTTACTCAATTTGAATTCCGGGAATGCCTGTTTCAGCGTTTCGTAACCTTCTTCCAGGTTCTTCAGGTCGCTCTTCTCGCTTTCCTTGATCAGCGGAAAGACGATATATACCTGTCTGCCGAGATTAATCTGGCGGCGGATGCTCTGATAGAGACTGGTGAGTTGGGTATCAAACTTATGTAGCGTCTGTATCGGTTTTCTGCCCGGTGGCAGTTCATCAATCACGCTCACGTCCAGGTCACCATAAATGGTCATGGCGAGGGTGCGGGGGATAGGAGTGGCGGTCATCACGAGGATATGAGGCGGATTCTCGCTCTTGTTCCACAGCTTGGCTCTCTGCGCTACACCGAAGCGATGCTGCTCATCGATAACGCTACGCCTAATCTTCTGAAAACTACCGGGTCTTCGAGGATGGCATGGGTGCCTACCAGAATCTGGATGTCGCCCGTAGCCAGGTCGGCAAGAATCTTTTCTCTCTTCTTTCCCTTTACGATGCCTGTGAGCAGTTCCACCCGGATGTCCATTCCCTGCAGAAAGTCGCAGATAGTTTGCAGATGCTGCTCGGCAAGAATTTCGGTAGGTGCCATCATACATGCCTGATAACCGTTATCCAGCGCAATGAGCATGGTCATGAGGCCACGAGCGTCTTGCCCGAACCTACATCACCCTGCAGAAGACGGTTCATCTGTCTGCCGCTGCACATATCGGCTCTGATTTCATGCATCACCCGTTTCTGTGCTCCTGTCAGTTCAAAAGGCAGATGATGGGCATAGAACCCGTTGAAGATATCAGCGATGCGGTTGAAGACATAGCCCCTGAACTTGCGGCGCTGGTCGGTGGCATACCTTATTATATTAAGCTGCACATAGAAGAGTTCCTCAAATTTAAGGCGTACCTGTGCTTTCTGCATCTCCTGATGGGAATGCGGATAATGAATCATGCGGATGGCTGCATCGCGCGAAACCAGATGCAGACGGTCTACGATATGGTTTGGCAGCGTTTCGGGAAGAGGAGGAAGGATGGTGACCAACTGCTTGGTTATCTTCTCTATGGAACGTGAGGTGTAGCCGCGTTTTCTCAGGTTCTCGGTAAGCGAGTAGTAGGGCTGCATGCCCATCTCTGAAATCTGGAGATTGGTGGCATCGTCCATATCGGGATGGGTAAACTGGAATCTGCCGTTGAAGACGGTTGGCTTTCCGAAAACGAGATATTCGGTTCCCACCTTATAGGTCTTCATGATGTATTGGGCACCGCGATACCAGATGAGGTCAGCCACACCGTAGCCGTCTGAGAAATGGGCTACCAGCAGCTTGTTGCGCTTGCCGGTATCAATCTCATCGTAGCTGAGTATCTTGCCTTTGAGTTGTACAAAGGGCATGTCGGCATTGAGTTCGCTGATGTGGAAAACCTTGGAGCGGTCTACATATTTATATGGATAGTATTCCAGCAGGTCACTATAAGAGTTGATGCCGAGCTCCTTGCTCAGTATCTCTTTCTTCTTGGGTCCTACCCCTGGCAGGAACATGATGTCTTGGTCTAGAATACTATTCATATTATGCAAAAGTACAACATTCAGACAAAACAGCCAAAATGTTTAACTTATTTTTAAATAGTGACGTTACAAAACGGAGCGTCTTGCGTCTTTATTCTATATAATCATTAGAAACAAACTCTAGAACAATGATAAAGATAAAGAATAAACTGTTCATCATCTTATGGTTGCTGTCCTTGGGCTTTGCAGTCCAGGCACAGGATTTTTATGTATCAACCTCTTTCCACGAGCCTGCAACCGACGGCTTGCGGTTCATCTATAGTAGGAATGCCGTCCATTGGGACAGTATTCCGGGCACCTTCCTGGCTCCTAAGGTAGGCAAGCAGAAAGTAATGCGCGACCCTTCCATCATCCGTACCCCTGACGGTGTGTTCCATCTGGTATGGACCAGCAGCTGGCGGGGCGACCGTGGCTTCGGTTATGCAGAAAGTCGCGACCTGATGCATTGGAGCGAACCGAAATTCATCGAGGTGATGGACGATCCTACTACCGTGAATGTATGGGCACCGGAGTTCTTCTGGGATGAAGACCGCCAGCAGGCAATGGTGGTATGGGCATCGTGTGTGCCTAGCCAGCACTTCGCCCTGGGCATCGAAGACGAGAAGAACAATCACCGTCTCTACTATTCCGTAACCAAGGATTTCAAGACATGGACCAAGGGTAAGCTCCTGATAGATCCGGGATTCAGTTGCATAGATGCCACTCTGCTGAAGCGTGGTAAGAACGATTATGTGATGGTATTGAAGGATAATACCCGCAATGCCCGCAATATCAAGGTGGCTTTTGCCAAGAACCCGATGGACCGTGGAGCAAGGCTTCAGAACCATTCACCGGCAATTTCATGGAAGGACCAACCACCGTCAAACTGCCTAAGAACAGTCCGCTGGGCAATGGTTATCTCATTTATTACGACCGTTACCGCCTCTTCGATTTCGGCGCTCATTTTACCAAGGATTTCGTTCATTTCACCGATGTGAGCCAGCAGGTGAGTGTGCCGAAGAACCACAAGCACGGCACCATCTTCCGTGCTCCGGAACGCATCGTGAAGGCCATGCTGGAACAGGACCGCATCCACTATACCGGAACCACGATGCAGATCCGTCGCGTCATGATGGAGCTTTGTCGCCAGTGGTAGGAGTTCACAATATCCAGACGCTCCGTGCCAACCGCGAGCATCCTTCCCAGGCAAATGGTGGAGGCTGGACCTATAACCATCAGCCGATGATGGCGTATTGGAACGGCAAGTTCTACATGCATTTCCTGAGCGATCCTGCCGAGGAGCATGTACCCCCATCGAGAACCCTGATGCAGGTTTCTGAGGACGGATACAATTGGAGCCAGCCACAGATTCTCTTCCCTGAATATGATGTGCCAGCCGGTTTCAAGAAGGCGAAATACCAGCCGAAACCGGAACTGCAATATCCTGATGTCTACAAGCAGAAACCATTGAAGGCTATCATGCACCAGCGTGTGGGCTGGTATGTATCTAAGGGTGGCATCCTCCTGGCTACCGGAAACTATGGTGTGGCTTTGGACAGAAAGGACGACCCGAACGATGGCAACGGCATCGGCCGTGTGGTGAGAGAGGTGAAGAAAGACGGTTCGCTCGGACCTATCTATTTCATCTATTACAATCATGGATTCAATGAGAAGAATACTGCTTATCCTAATTATAAGAAAGCATCCAAGGCGGTAAGAGCGGCTTGCGAGGAAATCCTTGCCAACCCACGTTACCGCATGCAATGGGTGGAAGAGGCTGATAGGGGCGACAAACTGATACCGCTCAACAACGGCTATAAGGCTTATTGCGACTATACCCTGCCGGATGGCAGAATAGTCAGTCTGTGGAAGCACGCCCTCACCTCATTGAGTCTGGATGGCGGTAATACCTATACCACGACCAACCGTGCCCTGGGATTCGTCAACAGCAATGCCAAGATTTGGGGACAGCGGTTGACCGACGGCAGCTATGCCACCGTCTACAACCCTTCAGAATACCGCTGGCCGCTGGGCATCTCGCTGAGTGGTGACGGTCTGGAATACAAGACACTGAATCTGATTTGTGGCGAAGTACCACCGATGAGATACGGTGGCAACTATAAGAGTCGCGGTCCGCAGTATGTCCGTGGCATTCAGGAAGGCAATGGCATTCCTAAGGATTCCGATATGTGGGTGAGCTATTCCATGAACAAGGAAGATATCTGGGTGGCGCATGTACCCGTTCCGGTCAAGACCGTGGCTACTTCCCATGCCGATGATGATTTCGCCCAATATCAGAAACTCGGCGATCTCAAGACTTGGAATATCTATTCTCCGCTGATGGCACCGGTTTCGCTCCGTCAGGAGTGGCTCGAACTGAAAGATGAAGATCCGTTTGACTATGCCTGTGTAGAGCGCAAGATTCCTTCTTCTTCCTATCTGAAGGCATCCTTCGATGTGCAGGCAGCTCAGACCCGTAACGGTTCCCTGCAGATTGAATTCCTCGATGAGAAGGGCATCGCTTGCACCCGCATCGAACTGAACAAAGAAGGAATGATCCGTGTGAAGAACGGAGCGAGATATGGCAATGTGATGCCTTATCAGGCAGACCAGACCTATCGTTTTGAGGCAACATTGGATACCCAGCACCGCCAGCTCAACCTCACCGTGAGTATCCTCGATGCAGAGGGCAAGACTTTGCAGAGCAAGAGCACCAGGCGCATCTTCTTTGCACCGGTGCATCAGATAGAGCGCATCCGTTTCCGTACCGGCGACCTCCGTACCTTCCCGACCATCGACACTCCTGCCGACTGGTTTGGAACCTTGGAACATGCCGGTGACACCGATACCACCGCCCTCTACCGCATCGCCCATGTCAAGACCGAGAGTCTGGGTGCTGATGCCGGTTCTGCAGTACTTAAGACCGCAGATTACAAGCATTATGTAGACGATTTCAATGCGATGGAGCCGGAGGTTCTCCATACTTCAGCCATTCCGAATGCGCAGGCATGGGACTGGATGAAGCAGAATGTGCCCCTCTTCGACTGTTCGCAGCGTAACTTCGAGGAGATGTATTATTTCCGCTGGTGGACGCTCCGCAAGCATATCGAAAATACACCTGTAGGCTATGCGATGACCGAGTTTCTCGTGCCTCGCAGCTATGCCGACAAGTACAATCTCATCGCCTCTGGAGTGGGTCATCATATCCACGAGAGTCGTTGGATCCGCGATGGCAAGTATCTCGACGGCATCCTGAATACCTGGTATCATGGCAATGGTGGCAAGCCGATGGCTAAGATTAATTTCTATAGCAGTTGGATGCCTGCTTCAATCTGGGAGCGCTATCTCGTAGACGGCAACCAGAAGGAGTTTAAGTCGTTGGTGAACGATCTGGACAAGGAGTATCAGCTGTGGGATAATCACCGCTGGGGTAACGGACTCTACTGGCAGTATGATGTGCGTGATGCGATGGAAGAGACCATCAGTGGCGGCAGAAGAGAAAAGAATGCCCGTCCTAGCATTAACAGTTATATGTATGGAAATGCGATGGGCATCGCGCAGATGGCAAAAATCATCGGCTATCAGGATCTGGCAAGGAAGTATGAGGCTAAGGCTGATACCCTGAAGCATCTGGTAGAAACCCAGCTCTGGGATGCCGACCAGCAGTTCTTCGAGGTGTATAAGCCGAATGCCGGTGAGGCAAAGGAGGTAGCCAAGAAGAGAAGTTACCAGCCTAGTGGCGATGCTGCGGTATCGGCAAAGGTGCGTGAGGCAATCGGTTTCCTGCTTGGTATTTCAATCTTCCTGCCGATGAAGCTAAGTTTGCTGAGGCATGGAAGCAGGCTGCCGACAGCAAGGGCTTTTCTGCTCCTTACGGACAGACCACCGCAGAGCGCCGCCATCCTCAGTTCCGCTCTCATGGCGTAGGAAAGTGTGAGTGGGATGGTGCCATCTGGCCTTTCGCTACCGCCCAGACCCTGACAGCGATGGCGAATTTCATCAACAATTATCAGGTGAAGCCGTCTGCCCTCGCAGCTTCTGCTAAGGGTAGTCTCGATATGGACAGCCTTTATTTCAATGAGATGGAGAAGTATGTACAGAGTCAGAGCATGCGTGGCAAACCTTACATCGGTGAGTATCTTGATGAAACCACTGGTTACTGGTTGAAGGGCGATCAGGAGCGCAGCAGATATTACAATCATTCTACCTTCTGCGATCTCATCATCACCGGCATCGTGGGTCTTCGTCCTCGTGCCGATCAGACCATCGAGGTGCGTCCTATCATCACCGGCAAATGGCAGTACTTCTGTCTTGACAAGGTGCGTTATCATGGTCACGACCTCACCATCCTCTACGACCAGGATGGCTCCCGCTATCATGTGGGCAAGGGTCTGCAGGTATGGGTAGATGGCAAGTTGGCGGGGCAGCGTGATACGCTCGGCAAACTCGTAGTGAAGGATGCATTCAAATAATGTAGAATAAAATACGATATGAAACAGAGAAAATATTTATTGATATTGATAGGACTTTTGGGCATGATACAGATTCATGCTCAAAAGTCTGTTGCTTTTAAGACGGACGATGAATCGCCTCTGCCACAATGGATTGGTGCGATAACCGATGAGGATGCGCACATTCCGAGTAACCGCGATTATGTAGGAACAGGAACGGTGAATGCCAAGGGAAAACCAGACTGGAAGGCTACGGCTCCATTGTCAAGACAAAGCATCTGGCTGAAGAAAGAAATGAAACTTCCGGCTGATGTCCGCAAGGCAACGATGAAGATTGTGGGACTGGGTTTCTATGAACTCAGCATCAACCGGCAGAAGGTGACGGATGCCGTTTTCGCCCCTCTGTGGAGCGATTACGACAAGACCGTCTTTTACAATACTTACGATGTGACTGCGTTGTTGAAGAAAGGCAAGAACCAACTTTCGGTATTGCTGGGGAACGGATTCTATAATGAGCAGGGTGGAAGATACACCAAGATGAAGGTTTCCTATGGTCCTCCTACGCTCTACTGTTCGCTCGAAATCGAACTGAAGAATGGCAGAACCGTCTGCATCGTCAGCGATAACTCGTGGAAATATTCGCCTAGCAGCATCACCTTCAACAGTATCTATGGTGGCGAAGACGAGGATGCCCGCATCACGTCTTCCTGGAAACCGGTAGTGATACAGAAAGGACCTCGTGGCGTTCTGCGCCAGCAGATAGCCCAGCCCGTGAAGATGATGGAATACTTCGGTGTGAAGAGCCGTCATCAGCTCACTCCTCAGCAAATTGCCAAGGCTTCCAATGCCAAACATCCTATTCCGGCAGGAACTTTTGTGCTGGATATGGGACAGAATCTTGCCGGTTTCCCACAAATCAAGGTTAGTGGAAAGGCAGGACAGCAGGTGCGACTCTATCTCTCTGAAACCCTGACCGCACAGGGAACCTGCAACCAGAAACAGTCGGGCAGTCCTTATTATCTTAATTATACGCTCAGCGGAAAGGGCGAGAAGGCTTCTGACGGCAAGCGCATCGAGACCTGGCATCCGCATTTCACTTATTATGGTTATCGCTATATCCAGGTAGAAGGTGCCGTGATGAAGGGCGATGAGAATCCTGATGGCAAGCCGGTGATAGAGGATATCCAGTCGTGCTTCGTTTATAATTCTGCAGCGAAGATTGGTAGTTTCGAGTGCTCCAATCCGATGTTCAACCGGGCTTATCAGATTATCGACCGTGCCATCCGAAGCAATTGGCAGGCAGTATGGACTGACTGTCCGCATCGTGAAAAACTCGGTTGGCTGGAGCAGGATTGGCTCAATGGCGAGGGATTGGTATACAACTACGACTGTCGTTCGATGATAGAGCAGACGTTGCAGAATATCGCTGATGCCCAGCATGCCAACGGAGCCGTTCCTACCACTGCCCCAGAGTATATCTATTTCAAGGGCAAGTGGCTTGATCCGTTTGCCGAATCACCTGAATGGGGTGGAGCCTTGGTAGCGCTTCCGTTCCTCTATCTGCAGCATTACGGTGACGACCGGATGGTGAAAAAATATGCACCGCAGATGTTCCGCTATGTGGATTATCTCCAGAGCAAGGACAGTTGCCGGATACTGAAACAAGGCTTGGGTGACTGGTATGATTACGGAAAAGGCCGTTCGGGCTTCTCTCAGAATACCCCGATGCCGCTGGTAGCTACAGCCCATTATTATCAGTGGGTGAAACTGACACAGAAGGCTGCAGCAATGAGTGGAAAGACAGCCGAAGCCAACCGCTATGCCATCCTGGCTTCTGAAATCCTGCAGGCTTTCCAAAAGGAATTCCTGCATGTTGAGAAGGCTGCATCTTCTGAGAAATCTTCTTCGGATGCTGTCGTAAAGGATGCAGTAGAAAAGATATATTACGATTCGGGAAGTCAGGCATCCAATGCCATTCCGTTGGTGCTGGGCATGGTTCCGTCCCAGTATCGCAAGCAGGTCCTCCAGCATCTGATAGATGATATTCATGCGCATCACGACCGCCTGACAACCGGTGATGTGGGCAATCGCTACCTTTTTCAGGCATTGCTGGAAAACGGATATGCCGATCTCTGGTACAAGATGCTGGCGCATGATGATGTGCCGGGCTACGGATTCCAGATCAAGAAGGGAATGACCACGCTTACCGAACAGTGGAATCCGGAGATGGGTGCTTCGATGAACCATTTCATGATGGCGCAAATCAACAACCATTTCCTGCCGGATATTGTAGGCATCCGGATAGAGCAGGGCAGAGTCATCATCGCTCCTCATCCGATGGGCGACCTGACCTGGGCTAAGGGAAGTACCCAACTCAGCAATGGCAAGCAGGTTGCCGTGGCTTGGAAGAAATTGGCTGATGATAAAATAGAGGTAACGGTAGATACCGATAAGGATGTAGAATATGAAATCAAGATAGATTATGATGAAACAGAACATGATGATGGCACTTATCGCGGCAAGCATGTCTTTGTCGGCAAGTGCGCAAAATAGCGGTAACCAGCCAAAGGCTGATGCTCAGAACTGTTATCAGGGCCATTTTACCCGTAGTCTTCACGATGTGATGCAGGACGTATCGCAGCGTTGGGGTGTCCGCTTTAAATATAATGTGGATACCGTTGGTAGGCAGTTGCCTTATGCCGACTTCCGCATCAAACCCTATTCGTTGGAGGAAACCCTGACGAATATCTGCAAGTATTTCGACTTCAACTGGTGGAAGCAGAATGGTAATGTCTATAAGATCAAACCTTATGAATATCCCCGACGCCATACCGAAGAGGGTGAGCAGATGCTTGCTTATCTCAAGACGCTTTACCAGAACCGGGAACAGTTTGAAGCACGCAAGGACTCGGTACGAAAGGAGGTGCGCCGCATCCTGGGCATCGACCGCTATATGGATTCGCTGGTTCATAAGAAGCCGATTTTGGGAAAGGTGCGCCGGTATGACGGTTATACGGTTCAGAATATCTGCATCGAAACCCTGCCAGGTGAGCATGTCTTCGGTTCCATCTATACGCCAATCAAGAAGGGCAAGCATCCGTTGATTATCTGTCCTGATGGTCATTTCGGAGGTGGCAGATACCGTGCCGATGAGCAGCAGCGCCTCGGAACCTTGGCAAGGATGGGTGCTATCTGTGTAGATTTCGACCTGTATGGTTGGGGACAGAGTAAAACGGAATATGGCAAGAATTCGCATCAGACCGACCGTGCCCATGTGATTCAGGCTCTGAATGCAGAGGTATTGCTCGATTATATGTGGAACCATCGCAAGGATGTGGATAAGACGCGCATCGGAGCGAATGGTGGCAGCGGTGGCGGTACGCATACTGTCCTGCTGACGGTACTCGACGACCGTATCACGGCAGCAGCGCCAACGGTGAATCTTGCTTCTCATTTTGATGGCGGTTGTCCTTGCGAGAGTGGCAAACCTATTCAGTTGGCGGGACATGGTACGTGTAATGCCGAGTTGATGGCTTTCTTTGCACCTAAGCCATTGTTGGTAGTGAGCGATGGTGGCGATTGGACATTCTCTGTTCCAACCCTCGAATATCCGTATCTGCAGTATATATATATAATGTATGGTGCCAAGGAACAGGTAACCAATGTGCATCTGCCTCAGGAGCGTCACGATTATGGTGTCAACAAGCGCCAGGCAAACTACGATTTCTTCATCCGTGTCTTCGGTTTGGATCGCAGCAAGTTGGATGAAAGTAAAGTGAAGGTTGAAAAACCGGAAGTTTTGCAATCAGTCATCAGATAATCAGACAGAAGATAATAAATCAAACCTCACGCCGTTTTTATAAATGATGTGAGGTCTTTTTCGTCTTTTCTGACGACAAAGGCGGCTCATTTGCGTCTATAAATAAATAGTACTTTAATCGATTAAACAAAAACAAATGAAAATCTTAAGAACCATCACAATATGCTGTCTGGCTTGCCTCTCTTTGCAGGCTACAGCACAAGCGTATAAGCTCTGGTACGACAAGCCAGCATTGGTCTGGACCGATGCCTTGCCTCTGGGCAATGGACGGTTGGGCGCCATGGTATATGGTATCCCAGCCACCGAACGCCTGCAGTTGAACGAGGAAACCATCTGGCAGGACAGCCTAACAAGAATGCGAACCTCATGCCAAGCAGCTCTTCCTGTCGTACAGAACCTCATTTGGCAGGGTGAATACCGCAAGGCACAGGATATGTGTACCGAGAAAATCATGTCGAATACCAACTTTGGAATGCCTTACGAACCTTTCGGTGATGTCTATATTTCGGCTCCCGGGATGGATGACTATTCCCGGTATTATCGCGAACTGAGTCTGGATTCAGCCCGTTGTCTTACCCGTTGGACAGCCCACGGTGTCATCTATCAGCGCGAGGTCATCACCTCTTTTGCCGATAACGTGGTGATGGTAAGATTTACCGCCAATAAGCCTCATAGCATCACCTTCAATGCCAACTTCACTTCCCCTCACGATGATGTCATCATCCGTACCGATGGCGAGGAAGCTACACTCGAAGGAGTGGCTGCCAAGCACGAAGGTCTGAAGGGAAAGGTGAGATTCATGGGCAGAATGGCGGCTCAGGTCAAGGGCGGCGAGGCTGCGAAGACCTGCCGCGACGGCGTGGTCAGCGTGAAGAATGCCGATGAAGCCGTACTCTATATCTCCATCGCCACCAACTTCGTGAACTACAAGGATATCACCGGCAATGAGGTGGAGCGCAGCAAGCAGGCTCTCCATACAGCCATGGCAAAGGATGCCAGGGAACAGATGGCGCAGCATGTGGCTAAATTCCAGAGCATGATGCATCGTAACTCGCTCTGGTTGGGCGCTGATAAGTATCAGAATCTGCCTACCGACGAACGCCTTATCCGTTTTGCCCAGCAGGACGACAACTATCTCGTAGCCACCTATTATGCTTTCGGCAGATACCTTCTGATATGCAGTTCGCAGCCAGGCACACAGCCAGCCAACCTGCAGGGCATCTGGAACGATAAGATGTTCCCGTCATGGGACAGCAAGTATACCACCAACATCAACATGGAGATGAACTACTGGCCATCAGAGATGACCAATCTCTCCGATCTCAACGAACCGCTCTTCCGGTTGATTCGTGAAGTGAGCGAAACCGGAAAGGAATCGGCTCAGACCATGTATGGCAAGAACGGATGGATCTTGCATCACAATACCGATATTTGGCGAGTAACCGGTGGTATTGACAAGGCAGCATCAGGCATGTGGATGACCGGTGGTGCCTGGGTTTCCTCCCATCTCTGGCAACATTATCTCTATAGTGGTGACAAGGAATTTCTGCGCAAGGCTTATCCGATTATGAAAGGTGCAGCCACTTTCCTCGATGAGATGCTGATACCGGAGCCAGAGCATGGCTGGCTCGTGATTTCGCCAGCTGTGAGTCCAGAGAATGTGCATCCTTCGAAGGATGGAAAGATAGCCATGAGCTATGGCACCACGATGGATAATGAATTGCTCCACGAACTCTTCTCTTCTGTCATCAGAGCGAGCGAGATTCTGGGAGAAGATGCCGGATATGCAGCTCATCTGAAGAAAGTGTTAGGAAAAATGGCTCCGATGCAGATTGGCAAGTGGGGACAGCTGCAGGAATGGATCAAGGACTGGGATGATCCTCAGGATAATCATCGCCATGTGAGTCATCTCTACGCCCTCTATCCAGGTAATCAGATTACACCGGAGAAGACACCGGAACTCTTCGATGCTGCCCGTACTTCGCTGATACATCGTGGCGACCCGAGTACAGGTTGGTCGATGGGATGGAAGGTTTGTCTCTGGCTCGCCTTCTGGATGGTAACCATGCCTACAAGCTGATTCACAACCAGTTGACCCTGACGGATGACCACTTCCTCGCCTACGGATTGAACAAGAAGAAAGGTGGAACCTATCGCAATCTCTTCGATGCGCATCCACCGTTCCAGATAGATGGCAACTTCGGCTGTACAGCCGGTATCGCAGAAATGCTGATGCAGAGTCATGACGGATGTGTCAATATTCTGCCGGCTCTTCCTGATGTCTGGAAGGCTGAAGGAAAGGTACAGGGGCTCCGCACCAGAGGTGGTTTCCTCATCGAGGAACTGGCATGGAAGAATGGCAGAATTACCTCGCTCAAGATCCGTTCTACTCTCGGTGGCAATCTCCGTCTCCGTCTGCCGGAAGGCAACCGGTTAAAGGGCATTAAGGGTATGAAATCTGCCAAGGGCAAGAATCCGAATCCGCTCTTCTCTGCCTTCGAACAGCCACAGATGCAGAATCATTCAGAAGTGAAACTCAACAAGGTGGTGTTGCCAAAGGCAAATACCTATGACATCACTACACGAAAGGGAGAGACCATCCGATTGTTTTAAAAACATGGGTCTTCACTCCTTAACATCTAAACTCCTTTAGAAAATGAAAAAAATAATGATAACATTGGCGCTGGCTTGCGGAATCTTTACCGCTGCCTCTGCCGCTAAAAACGAAAAGCCTTGGGCTAATGGTAAATTACAGGTTTCTGCCAACCAGCGATTCCTGCAGTTTGAAAACGGACAGCCGTTCTTCATGTTGGGTGATACCGGCTGGCTTCTGCCGGAACGTCTGGATAGAGCCGAGGCACAGTATTATCTTCAGAAATGCCGTGTAGCGGGATTCAATACCGTTCTCATCCAGGTGATGGACGGCACACCTTCCTTTAATATCTACGGTCAGCAGTCGCTCCCTGCCGGATGGGATTTGTCAAAGGCAGACCCTGCAGGTGTCTACAGCTATTGGGATCATCTCGACTACATCATCAAACTTGCCGAGATGAACGGCATCTACATCGGCATGGTAACCATCTGGGGTTCTCAGGTAAAGGCAGAGAATATCAATGCACAGCAGGCTAAGGCATACGGAAAGTTCCTTGCCAACCGCTATAAGAATTCGCCTAATATCATTTGGGTGATGGGTGGCGATATCCAGGGTGATATCCACCCAGAGGTGTGGGAGTCGCTCGCTACCAGCATCAAGAGCATCGATCACAATCATCTCATGACCTATCATCCTCGTGGCAGATATACTTCTGCCAAATGGTGGAGCAAGGCGAAATGGCTCGATTTCCATACCTTCCAGAGTGGTCATCGCAAGTATGGTCAGCGTATGGGCAATAAGGATTATCCTATCCCTGACAATACCGAGGAGGACAACTGGATGTATGTGGATTCTACCTGGGCATACAAGCCTATCAAACCTGTGCTCGATGCCGAACCGAGCTACGAGGATATTCCGAAGGCTTGCACGATCCTAACGAGGAGCGCTGGCAGGATTATGACGTTCGCCGCTATGCCTACTGGAGTGTCTTTGCCGGTTCCTGCGGCCATACCTATGGTCATAATGCCATCATGCAGATGTTGAAGCCGGGCTATCCTACCAGTTATGGAAGTGATGGAGCCGAGAAGCCTTGGTATGTGGCGCTCAACGATCCTGGATTCAACCAGATGAAGCATCTCAAGAATCTGATGCTCTCTCTGCCATACTTTGAGCGTGTGCCTGACCAGAGCATTATTGCCGGTGAGAATGGCGAAAGATATAACCGTATGCTGGCTACCCGAGGCAACGATTATCTGCTGGTTTACAATTACAACTGTGTTCCGATGAAACTCGACCTCCGCAAGGTTTCGGGCAGCAGAAAGAACGTATGGTGGATGGATGCTGCCAACGGACAGCTGGAATACATCGGAGAGTTTGACAACAAGGTCATCACCTTCGCTCCTCAGAAGGCTACCCGCGGCATCAGCGATGGTGTTTTCATCGCCATTGATGCCAGCAAGGACTATCTGAAGAAAGACCAGAAGATGATAGAAGACCAGAGTCTGGCTGGTAAGAAAAGAGATTTGAATGAGTAAATAAAGTGAAGAGTGAAGAACGAAGAGTGAAGAATTCAAATGAAGAATAATATATTGATGAGTGTGTTGCTGACGGCATCGCTGTCGGCAGCACTTCCGCTTTCCGCTGCCAGTCATGTTGACGTGGTGAAGATGCGGACGGAGAACCGGGTGAATCCTTTGGGAATCGGAACTTCAACCCCTCGCTTCTCCTGGCAGATTACTTCTGACAGGAAGGGTGTGGTGCAGACGAGTTATCAGATTCTTGTAGCTTCTTCCAGAGAAAAACTAGATAGAAACGAGGCGGATTTATGGGATAGCGGTGAACGCAACAGCGATGAACAGCTGTGGATTCCTTATCAGGGCAAGGCGCTGCTGAGTGGCGCTCAAGCTTACTGGAAGGTGCGTATCACTACCAATAAAGGAAAATCGGAATGGACCGAACCGCAGCTCTTCACCATCGGACTGCTCGGTGAAACCAAATGGAGCGGTACCTGGATTGGCTTGGAAGACCTGCAGCCTGGAGAACAGAAAGGCATGCATACCCGACTGGCAGCACGCTATATCCGCAAGGACTTTGCGGCAAAAGGTAAGGTGAAGCGGGCGGTGGCTTATGTTGCCGGACTCGGTGTCTATGAGTTCTACGTCAACGGACAGCGTATGGGCGGCAGCCAGGCATTGCAGCCTGCACCAACCGATTACCGCAAGACTATTTACTACAATACGTTCGATGTCACTTCGCTCCTGACTGAGAAGAATGCCATCGCCATCAAACTGGGCAACGGAAGAATGTTTCCGATGCGACAGGAGAAGGCATACAAGACGCCTTTTTTCGGTTATCCGAAATGCCGCATCAACGTGAAGGTGGAGTATGAGAACGGAAAGACTGAAACCTGGGCTACCAACAATACATGGAAGTTGAGCTTCGATGGTCCTATCCGCAGCAACAACGAGTATGATGGCGAGGAGTATGATGCCCGCAGGGAACAGGCGCTGAAAGGCTGGACCCAGGCTGGTTTCGACGATAGCCAGTGGCAGAAAGCCGAGCGCTGTGCCATTCCTGACGGTACGCTGATGGCGCAGCCGATGACGGGAATGGTTGAGAAGGAATTCGGTCATCCGGTAAGTCTGAAGCATCGCCACGATACACTCATCGTAGATTTCGGACAGAACATGGCGGGCTGGATCGGTTTCCAGGTCCGTGGCAGGCAGGGTGATACCATCCGTGTGAAATATGCCGAGAAACTGCAGGCTGACGGCAGTCTGTATCTCGACAACTTCCGCAATGCCCTCTCTGAGGATATCTATGTCTGCAATGGTAAGGAGAACGGCAAGCCTTGGCGCCCGGTCTTCTCCTATCATGGTTTCCGCTATGCTGCCATCACCGGTATGAAGAATGCCCGCAAGGAGGATTTCACCGCTTATACCGTGAGCGATGAGATGGCTACCATCGGACATATCGAGACTTCTGATACGATATTAAATAAGGTGTTGAAGAATGCATGGTGGGGCATCTACGGCAATTACAAGGGTATGCCGGTAGACTGTCCGCAGCGCAACGAGCGCCAGCCTTGGTTGGGCGACCGCACGGTGGGTTCGCTGGGAGAGAGTTTCGTTTTTTACAACGAGCGACTCTACAGCAAGTGGATGCACGATATCTGTGATGCCCAGCGTTCGGATGGCAACATCCCGGATGTGGCTCCTGCTTTCTGGAATTATTATACCGATGATGTCACCTGGCCGGCAGCTCTGCCTTTCACCTGTGATATGCTCTACCATCAGTTTGGCAACAGGCAGCCTATCATCGATTCTTATCCATCCATCAGAAAATGGATCAACCATATCCTGGCTGAATATACGGATGAGAACGGCATCATCACCAAGGATAAATACGGCGACTGGTGCGTGCCACCGGAGAAACTGGAACTGATTCACAGTCAGGATCCGAAGCGAAAGACCGATGGCAAGCTGATAGCCACCGCCTATACAATCCGCTGTTTGCAGCTGGCAGAGCAGTTTGCAAACCTGCAGGGCTTGAAGGAAGAAGCTAAGGTTTGGGCTGACCGCAGAAGCGGGATGATAGAAGCCTTCAACAGGCAGTTCCTCACCAACAAGGCAGGAACTTCCCGACGTCCGGGTCATGTGCTTTATCCAGACAGCATCTATTATGGCAACAATACCTCTACCGCCAATCTCCTGGCGCTCTCCTTCGACATCGCTCCTCTGGAGTTGCGCAGCGAACTCATCAAGCAGGTAGTGAAGGGCATCTGCATCGATGCCAAGGAACATGTCAACTGCGGTGTCATCGGCATCTCCTGGCTCCTTCGCGGTTTGAGCGACAACGGTTTCCCTGATGTGGCTTATCTCCTGGCTACCCAGCGCACCTATCCGTCTTGGGGTTATATGGCTGAGAACGGAGCTACTACCATCTGGGAACTCTGGAATGGCGACAAGGCTGATCCGAAGATGAATTCGGGCAATCATGTGATGCTTCTGGGTGACTTGCTTACCTGGTGCTATCAGTATCTGGGAGGTATCCAGCAGAAGGGTGTCAACGTGCAGCAGGTGGCTGAGGCTGATGCCAGCGTGGCTTACAAGCACATCGTGTTGAAGCCAGCCTTCAGTATTCAGAACTGCGAATCGGTAAAAGCAGATTACGAGACTCCATACGGAGTAGTGAAGAGCCAGTGGAAGAAGACTTTGCAGCATGTGGATTGGGATATCACCGTGCCTTGCAACACCACAGCCGATGTCTATCTGCCTGATGGCAAGGTTGAAACGGTGGGTAGTGGCGATTATCATTATTCGGTAGAAATCCCTACCCGCGATGCTGCCATCCTGAAGGATGAATTCCTCTATGATTACAGCGGATTCCCATCGGCTCATGCCTCTACCATCATCCAGTTGAAGAATGGTGACCTGGTGGCTGCTTACTTCGGCGGTACCTTCGAGCGCAATCCGGATGTCTGCATCTGGGTAAGTCGGAAACCGAAGGGTGCCAAGGCTTGGGAGAAGCCTATCCTGGCTGCCGATGGTGTTTATCGCTGGGTACTCCTGAGGCTAAGAAGGCGGGTCTTTCGGGCATCGATGAGAAGACGACTCCGGCTGATAAGGGACCTATCAAGGACGGATTGCGCCGTTTCGGTGTGCCTGCCGGCTACAAATATGATTTCCGCTCTAAGTCAGCCAATATCAAGTTGCCTGCCAATCTGAAGCGCAAGTCTTGCTGGAACCCTGTGCTCTATACCATGCCGGATGGCGAAATATGGCTGTTCTATAAGGTGGGATCTACCGTTGGCGACTGGACGGGCTGTCTTGTGAAGTCGAAGGATGGCGGTAAGACTTGGAGTGATCCGGAGGCATTGCCAGACGGTTTCCTCGGTCCTATCAAGAACAAGCCGGAAATGGTGAACGGCAGACTCATCTGCGGTTCCAGTACCGAGAAGAATGGTTGGCGATTCCATGTGGAGATCCTCGATTTGAAGACCAATAAGTGGAAGTATGTGGGTCCGGTAGATGCCGAACTGAAGCCTCGTACCGATGATGTAGATTCGGCTACGGTAGATATGGAGCATCCTATCTACAAGGAGGGAGAAAAGGCGAGATTAATCTACAGCATCCAGCCATCTATCCTGAAGTTGAAGGATGGCAGATTGCAGGTTCTGATGCGTACTCATAATGCCAAACTTGCCACCAGTTTTAGTAGCGACGGTGGTGATACCTGGACTCCGGTTACCCTGCTCGATATCGAGAACAACCAGAGCGGTACGGATGCTGTTACCCTGAAGGATGGCAGACACGTGCTCATCTACAACAATTTCGAGACGTTGCCGGGAACCAAGAAGGGATCTCGCACGCCATTGAGTCTTGCCATCAGCGATGACGGCACCCATTGGCGCCATCTCCTCACCCTGGAGGACAGTCCTATCAACCAGTATTCCTATCCAGGCATCATCGAGGGAAAGGATGGCAAGTTGCATTGCATCTACACCTGGCGTCGCCAGAGAGTGGCGTATAAGGAAGTGGATTTGAAAAAGATAAAATAAGAAAATAGTAAATAAAAAGGATAGATATCATACTCTATCCTTTTATTGTTTTAAATTCCCCAAGCGAAAGTTCCTTCATTGATTACAAAAAGAAGGAAACTGCGTCTTTATCTATAAAACAAAGACTAAGACAATGATAAAAGTACAAAAGATTTTTGTGATGGCAGCCCTCGTGCTGATTCCATCTGTATCCTTTGCCCAGAAAGTGAATATCCTGACCGAAAAGACGGCTTCTAATCGGGAACAGTATGCTGCTGAATACTTGCAGAAGAAGCTCAACCGTTTGGGCTTCCCTACTGTGGTGAACGGCAAGAAGGGCGAATATCGCATTTCGCTCTCGCAAGCCAAGGATACTGCCGGACTGAAGAAGGAAGGTTTCTCATGGACCCGCAAGGGAAAGAAAATCCAGTTGCAGGGAAATGATGGCTCGGGTGTCATCTACGGCTGTAACGAAATTGCTGAATACGTGGCTCAGCATGGTTCTCTCAATGTGCCGCTGATGCAGGAGGATGCGCCTGAAATGGTGCTCCGTGGTGCTTGTGTAGGTTTGCAGAAAACCGTTTATCTACCGGGCCATCAGGTTTACGAATACCCTTATACCCCTGAGAATTTCCCTTGGTTTTATGACAAGGAACAGTGGATTCTGTATCTCGATATGCTCGTAGACAACAAGATGAATTCGCTCTATCTCTGGAATGGTCACCCTTTTGCTTCGCTCGTCAAACTGAAGGATTATCCTTTCGCCCTTGAGGTGGATGAGGCTACCTTCAAGAAGAACGAAGAGATGTTCTCGTTCCTGACCAGGGAGCTGACCGCCGTGGCATCTTCGTCATTCAGATGTTCTACAACATCATCCTCTCCAAGCCTTTTGCTGATCATTATGGTTTGAAGACACAGGACCGTCACCGTCCTATCACTCCGCTCATCAGCGATTATACCCGCAAGTCGGTAGCTGCCTTCATCGAGAAATATCCCAATGTAGGCTTGCTCGTCTGTCTCGGTGAGGCGATGAATACCTACGAGGATGATGTGGAATGGATGACCAAGACCATCATCCCGGGTGTCAAGGACGGACTGAAGCTTGGGAAGAACCGACGAACCGCCAGTCCTGCTCCGTGCCCACGATACCGACTGCAAGATGGTGATGGAGCAGCGCTGCCGCTCTACAAGAACCTCTATACGATGCATAAGTATAATGGAGAGTCGCTTACCACCTATCAGCTCGTGGTCCTTGGACCAAGATTCATACTGATTTGGCAGCCCTGGGTTCTACCATATAAGCAACGTGCATATCCTTGCCAATCTCGAACCATTCCGCTGGTCATCTCCTTCGTTCGTTCAGAAGGCGGTAACGGCGATGCACGATGTTCATCATGCCAATGCCCTGCATCTCTATCCGCAGGCCAGTTACTGGGATTGGCCTTATACGGCAGATAAATTGCCTGGCGGAAAGCGCGAGAAGCAGTTAGACCGCGACTGGATGTGGTACAAGACATGGGGAAGATATGCCTGGAACTGCCGTCGCGATGTAGCTGCCGAGGGTAATTACTGGGATAAGGTGCTTGCCGATTACTATGCTACTGATGCCGCTGTTACCGACAGCATTCGCAAGGCATACGATGAGAGCGGTGAGATTGCGCCTAAGCTCCTCCGCCGTTTCGGTATTACCGAGGGCAACCGCCAGACGCTGCTCCTGGGTATGTTCATGAGTCAGCTAGTGAATCCATATAAGTACACCATCTATCCTGGTTTCTATGAGAGTTGCGGTCCTGAGGGCGAGAAACTCATCGAATATGTAGAGAAGGAGTGGAAGCATCAGCCTCATGTGGGTGAGTTGCCACTCGATATCGTAGCTCAGACCGAGGCTCACGGCGACAAGGCTGTGGCTGCCATCGATGCCGTAGCGAGTCGTGTAACCGGCAATCAGGATGAGTTCCGCCGTCTTCAGAACGATATGCATTGCTACCGTGCTTTTGCCTACGCTTTCGGCTGGAAGGTGAAGGCAGCTCAGCACGTGCTCAACTATAAGTGGAGTAAGGATATCAAGGAATTGGATGCTGCCGTTCCGCTACTCGAAAAGAGTCTGGAATATTACCGTCAGCTGGTGGATCTCACCAAGGATACCTATTTCTATGCCAATTCGATGCAGACCGCCCAGCGCCGCATCCCTATCGGAGGTGATGGCGGCAACATGAAGCATTGGAGCGAACTCTTACCAAAATATGAGCAGGAGTTGGCGAATCTGAAGAAGAATATCGCCATGCTCAAGGCTCAGGCTGCGGGTACCTACAAGATGAAGGCAGAGGATATCAAGCCTTTGAAGGATGCAACCCAACAGACGGGTGCTTTCCAGATGGAGAATATCAATGGCGAGGCTAATTTCAAGACTGTGAAAATAGCCAAGGGTGCCAAGCTCTTCAACGATTTGGATAGTGTAGTAACCGATTTTGCTCCTGAGTTGGCAGGTATGAATGCTTACGTGATGAACAGCAGCAAGCAGCGTGGCGCATCTACCTCGCTCATCTTTACCACCAAGAAGCCTGTGCAGCTCTTGATAGGTTATTTCCGTGATGACCAGATGAAATATGCCAAGGCTCCGAAGTTGGAGACCGATGCCACAGCCAACGATTACGGTCAGGCAGAGCCACAGCTCACCAGCGCCATCCGCATCGACGGCATGCCACAGGTGAACATCCACAAGTACGAGTTTGCTGCCGGCAAGCACACCCTGCTCCTGCCAAAAGGCTTCCTGCTAGTGCTCGGTGCTACGGGCGATAAGATTACCGCTCGCGATGCCGGCCTCTCAGGTGCCGACAAGGCGATTGATTGGCTGTTCTACTAATCATCAAAGTTGAGATATTAGGAAAGGATAGTGTATGGCACAAATTACGTGTTATGCTCTATCCTTTTTCTGTTTTATCAGGTGGATTTTAGTTATACTCAAGTTTCGCATGTAAGCTCTACACACCCTACCCTAAACCCCTCAGATTTTTGCACTTCTATTGAGAACTTGCCATATAGAATGAATAGAAAGCTTTAAAATAGATGAATTTTATTAAAAAGTACCATTAGCATGGAGATTTTTATTAAAATATTTTGTTATTTAATTCTTTTTCATTAATTTTGCAAGAGCCATTCTTTTGATTGTCAGTGATGTGTTGTTGGCGTTAATCGTAGGTGGCAAAAAATAGGAAAGGCGTTTGCTGCGTTTTCTTCTGCTCAACTGAAAATTCGGAACTTTCAAAATGAAGCTCAGATGAAAAAGTATGTAGATACCTATGCATATCGTATATATGCGGCACAAGTATGCCCTTTCTTTGTGAAAGGGTATGCTATGTGCTAACACATATAGTCGTTTGGCGTAGGCAACTTTACTTTTGTTCTAGTTTCATGGGTTTCCGAATACCTCAGTTGATAAAGAGCACGGTAATGGTTCCTACGCCATTTCAATGTTTAAAGGTAGAAACATTAAGGAATCGGTTTCGTGTTTATAAATATAATGTTATGATGAATCGTAATATCTTGTTTATATTGCTTTTGTGTCTCTGCTTTTGTTCTTGCCAGAAGAAGTATCGTTATGTAGAGATTGTTAATGAAAGGGATATTTTAAGTGGAGAAACCTCAAGAAAAGAGAAGGAGCCAGAATTGATTGAAGCTTCTGATGACAGTGTTGCCTATTGTGCTGCTTATCAAAAGTTTTGCATAGCACAAAAAGTATCAAGAGATATGAAAAAGTCTGGTATGGATTTAGGGGATGAGCCTATTGAATTTAAACTGTTGGATGAGCAGAATGTCAATATTGCCAATAAAAACATCTTTGTTAGTAAAGATAAAATTGAAGAAGAAATTTCCGAAAGAATTTTTTCATTGGAAAATTCAGTAAAGAATACTGGCTCCATTAAAGAAACACAAAAATCATTTAGTGTTGATAAAAGTAAGGTAGATGAGTTATTAAAGGATTTTGTTAGAAATCGTGATGAATTTGATGGCTCTGGTCTTGTGTGGTATACACCTAAGCATGCTCCAAAACATGTAGATAGGAATGGTATATATTTGTATTTTGGTAAGGATGATAACTCTATTAAGCCTTTGAGATTGCGTGTTCAATATTATGCAGATGAGTGGTTGTTTATAAGTAATGTGATTTTTAATATAGATGGTAAAGTGTTTCGTTTTATTCCAACAAAAGTTGAGCGAGATAGTGGCAATGGTGGAATGATATGGGAATGGATAGATGAGCCAATACAAGATGAATCTGATAAGGAACTGATATATGCATTGGTTAATGCAAAGTCTGCAAAGATGAAATTTAATGGATCGCAGTATTATAAAATCAAGGCTATATCTAATGCTCAGCTGACAAGTATGAGAAAAACGCTTGAACTATTTAATGCATTAGGAGGAAATTTTTTAAATATTGACATTTTGAAATATAAAAACAGGAGGGTGTGTCATAAAGTCG
>ENA-OQBJ01000043-OQBJ01000043.1-human-gut-metagenome-genome-assembly--contig:-NODE-43-length-57289-cov-2.516759_pt1 | contig 57289 bp, 55 predicted proteins | sample MGYA00242743_ERZ504545 | MGnify/ENA primary metagenome ERZ504545 (study PRJEB26092, sample SAMD00036252) | human gut metagenome | host: Homo sapiens | study: EMG produced TPA metagenomics assembly of... | reverse complement strand
CTGTTTCGGGTTGTCGCGCATGCCAATCTCCTGTCCCTGATACAGAAATACAATACCCGGCAGGAAGAAATTGGTGACCGGAAGCATCTTTTCGCTGTAGCGGTTCTGGTCCTCCGGCATCAGGAACCGGTCGATGATGCGCGTTTTGTCATGGTTTTCGAGAAAGTTGCAGAGCATGCCGCGGCCATCCACGATTTTCTGCGCCGCAAAAAGCTGATCGCGATAATCGTCAAACAACGCCACGGTATTGCCCCATTTCGGGTTACGCACATTGTCGAGGGTGTGACAAAAATCGAAAACGGACGAGAAACTGCCGTTTTCCCCAATCACATCCTCCACATCCTCCGGTCCCATGTGATCGTACTCTCCGATCGTCAGCGCATCGGTCGGCGCAAAGGTGCGCTCCTTCATTTCACGCAGAATGTCGGCAAGACCGTCTACGTTGTTAAAATACTCGAACGCCATATTGTACTCGTCCGGTCCATCCGGCGGAAGGTTGGTGTACTGATAATTCTTTTTCAGATGGCTGATCGCATCAAGACGGAATCCGCCAAGTCCCAGATCCATCCATTTTAAAATCATCTCATAAATTTCTTCCCGCAATTTGGGATTCTCCCAATTGAGATCCGGCTGCTCTTTTGTGAAGATGTGGAGGTAATACAGTTTATCATATCCCGGTACTTTCTCCCACGCGCTGCCGCCAAAAATCGACCGCCAGTTGTTCGGCTCTTTGCCGTCTTTTCCTTCCCGGAACACATAATACTTTCCGTACTTTCCAAACGGATCTTTGAGTGCCGCCTGAAACCACGCATGCCGGTCAGAGGAATGATTCACGACAAGGTCCATCAGAATGCGGATGCCGCGTTTTTTTGCCTCCGCAATCAGCTCCTTCATGTCCTCCATCGTTCCAAACGACGGGTCGATATCCATGTAATCGGAAATATCGTATCCGTTATCCACCATCGGGGATGCAAACACCGGACAGAGCCAGATGACATTGGCTCCCAGTTTTTCTATTTTGTCAAGATGACGGATCACGCCTTTCAGATCTCCTATGCCGTCTCCATTGGTATCCTGAAAACTCTTCGGGTAAATCTGATATCCGACCGTTTTGTGCCACCACTTTTTCTCCATTACTCTTCTCCTGTTCATTTTGTTTTTATAATGCGGGCCGTTCTTTAGGTTTACCGCAAAACCTATAGTGTTTCCACTATATCACAAAAGAATGGATTATGCTACTTTTTCTTTTTGATTTTTCCCGATGTCCGCTTTACCGTTACGGTTCACTGTTTTTTCATCAGCGGCAAAATCACGCAGGAAGCAGCTTTTCTGCCCATATGAATGGTCTGATGTGCAATTTTATTTTCCGTTTTTTCCGACCACAGCCCTTTCTGATTGCTGTGGACATGGTACTGCGGAAAGTCGGAAGAGGAAATATCTACACGAATGCGGGAACCCTTTGGAATCGTGTATACAATATTCCACATAGTAATCTGTACCTCTGCCACGCTGCCCGGTTCATAGGCTCCAGCCTCCGTTTTTCCCTGCTCCAATGTTGCAATCGAGGAACGAATGTTGTACGCTTTTCCTTCCGGCGTTACCTCCATGATTTTAGCGGTAAATGCCGTATCCTCGCAATCACTTTCCACGAACAGACGGACGGAAGCTTTTCCGTTCAGCGTGAAAGTTTCTTCCAGCGGTTCTGATACAAAGCTCAGGACATCCTCACGATAATCCGGTTCCGGCTGAAGATGGCTGCCGATCTGCGGCATCGTATGCAGAAGGGCTTCTCCGCCGATGCTCTCGACGGGAGTGGCCGGGTCAAACGTGTAGTTTCTCGTTTTTTCCCGTTCCGGCGCGTCTTCCCGCAGTGTTTTCTCATCCAGATACAGCGTCATGCTTCCCGCAGTTTCTTCTTCTCCCAGTCCGTCGGACACGCTATCAATCCAACGGTCTGAGCCGATCTCATAGGCACGGATCCGCTGTGTTGGGATTTCTTTTTGTTTCAGCGTCAGCTCAAACCATTCCAGCATCTTTGGAATTTCTTCATTCTGCGGGTGCAGCACCTCTTTGCCCTCGAGGCAGATCTGGAAAAAAGTGGTTCCAGGCGCCGATTTCGAGCCAGCTGTGCTGTTTTGTTTCCGCGTTCAGCCGCTCCCACGTTTTCATACTGCTGCCGTGGTGATGATCGTACCAGCCGCTTAAAAGATAAATCGGAACCTTCGTTTTTGATGGAATTTCCCGTAACTGTTTCCACCAGCGTCTGCCAGAGTGCCGCATCCGGGCTCGGGCTTGTGATGTATTCGCGGTAGGACGGAACACGCTGTCCCCACAGCGCCTCGTCCACTTCAATCTGCGGCAGATAACGGCAGCTTTCGCGATAGTCAGCATTCACTGGTTTTTCCGCATTTTCCATCGACCATGCGGTCAGGATATCGTGGCGGAAGCAGCCCTTCTCGTAGGCTGATACAAAACGATCCGTTCCATAGTCCTCCAGAAACATTGTGGCAACTTTCCCCTCCGCGGCATCAGCGAACGCCCAGCCGGTCATGCTTGTGTAGGAATGGCCCCAGTAGCCTAAGATTTCGCACCATGGCTGCTCCACAAGGTAATCCATGGTGTCAATGCCATCGTTCCGCTCATTAATGTTTGGCTCCCATTTTCCTTCCGACTGCTCTCTGCCGCGGCAATACTGGTAGACATACACATAACCCCTGCGCGCCAGTCCCTCGCCGTAGGCACGGTGAATACGGTCGTTGCCCGGATAGCAGGTACGAGTCAGGATGACGGGATATTTCTTGTTTTCTCCTGATCCGCCTTCCCTTGGAAAATAATAGATTGTATGCAGCTTCACACCATCGCGCATCTCGATCTGGCTGTCTTTTCTTTCAAATGCTGCACAGCTTTCGGAAACGCCGCTTTTCGCAAATTGTGCTTCTACGCGTTTTACCGCAGCCGTCATAAAATCTTCTGCCATTGCCCTAAACCTCCATTTCCAGCAGTGCCATACCGAGTGTCTTTCCATGTTTGTCCAGCGCCAGCGATCTTGTGACACCGCCGCCGAGTGTCTTGTCGAGGACAAAGTTCAGCGCATGGATTCCGTCCAGTTCGTAGCGGGTTACTTTTCCGTGACAGATTTCGCGGAAGTATTCTGCTACGCGTGCTTCTGTTACTTTTTCTTTCAGCATTTCATAATTGTTCTCATCATATGGGATCACCGAAATATTGGAGATCTCGCCTTTATCGCCTGTTCTTGCATGTGCAATCTCTTTTAATTTCATCGCCTTATACCTCCCGGAATGTAACTTTTGCTTCTACTGCATCGCGCGGCACAAAAATTGAGCAGACCGAGACAATCTCAGACACCCGTTTCACTGCTCCGCCGCCTCCTGCGGGACCGTTGGTATAGAGAGCCTCCACCTCATTTGCCAGCAGAACGGCATTTTTCCGGTCTTTCGTTCTGCCTGCGGCGCGGAGACGCACTTCACACGGAGTTCCACTTCCGATCTCCTTGGAAATTGCATCACGATACAGGGAATTGCATCCGATAAAATCAGTACGGTACTCTTCCAGTTCGATGCCTGTCAGTGCAATCCGCTTCTCCAGAATCTCCGCCGCCAGCTCCGCCCGTGCCATACAGTTGCTTCCGCCGTAGGAAATTTCACCCTCACCGATGAAGCAGTCCTTGTAGCCGACACTCACTTTCAAAGTTTCCGGTCTTCCATGCGTTGTCGCATGCTCGGCACGAACCTGGTTTTCCCCGACCTGCCGGAACGTCACCTTTGAAAAGTCCGCTGTTGCATCCGGGGTCAGGTAAGCCTTTGGGTTGTGGATTTCGTAGATCATCTGCTCTTTACAGGTATCCACGCTCACCAGTCCGCCACTTCCCTCGACCTTTGTCACGGTAAACGCGCCTGTCTCGTCAATCTCAATGAGCGGGAATCCAAGTTTCCACAGGTTCGGCACATCCTTGTAGCCCGGATCCGCAAAATAGCCGCCTGTCACCTGTCCGGCACACTCCAGCAGATGGCCTGCGAGAACCGCCTGTCCCATCTGATCCGGGTTGTCGTCAATGTTCCATCCAAATTCATATACCAGCGGTCCGATCGTCAGTGCAGGATCGGAAACGCGACCGGTAATGACAAGATTGGCACCCTCTTCCAACGCTTTTGTGATGCCCTCCGCACCCATATAGACATTTGCGGAAATCAGAACATCTTTTTTCTCTTTTAACAGCGTGCCATCCTCCAGCACCTTCTCATTTTCATATTTGTCCAGCTCTTCTGTAATATCATCGCCGGTCACACAGGCAATTTTCAATCCTCCGACACCCAGTTTTCTGGCAATTTCACACGTCCGTTCGGCAGCAGATACCGGGTTGGCAGCTCCCATATTGGTAATGACTTTTACTTTGTTTTTCGCCATCAGCGGGAGAATTTTTTCCATTCGGTAGTCGAGCAGCTGGTTATATCCCTTCGACGGATCTTTCTCTTTGTCCTGCTGTCCGATCGCAACGGTGCGCTCCGCCAGACACTCGAAAATAATGTAGTCCAGATTTCCTTTTTCCATCAGCTCCACTGCCGGCTCAATGCGGTCTCCCGCATAGCCTGCGCCGCTTCCGATTCTGATTTTTTTCATGTTCTATGGCCTCGCTTTCTTTGATCTGAGATCATTGTAATGCGATATCCGGGCAGATACTACAAAAGGGATCGTAATTTCTAAAATTTTAGAAATCATGATCCCTCTTTTATGTGAGTTCTGTTACAGCAAAGACAGAAAATACCACAAAGCTCCAAAGCTGCAGAAATTCCGGCATTTCATTCTCCTTCTGTCTTATTCTTTGATTTTATTGTATAACGTTGCCAGCGAAATTCCGAGTTCCTTTGCCGCTTTTTGCTTCCCTTCCATATCCCGTCCGTACAGCAACAACGTATTTTTGATCTCCTGCCGTTCAAAGCGGCGCACCCGCTCTTCCAGCGTCATGTGAGCCTCTGATTCCCGTTTTTCAAACTGTACGAGACTCGTCACAATTGAGATGCTTCCGCGGATCTGATGCTCTTCCCAGATCGGATAAACACTTGCAAAGTATTCCTGTGTTCCCTCTCTCCGCACCATTCCCTCGACCGGGATGCCGCTCCAAATGACTTCCGGAGCAATGGCAGATTTGCGGTAATCCGTGATTTTATGACCTTTCGCGGTTTCAAGCGGAACGCCGATGAAATCGCTGTAGACTTGATTAAAGAACACAATCCTGCTGTGCTGATCGCAGATCAGGATTCCCTGCTGTAGAGATTCCAGAACGGAATGTACCTGCATTTTTCGTTCCTCCCGTTTTCTCTTTCTGTACTCTCGGAGTCTTTCTGTCATGAGGATATTTAGCCCTTATACTCCTCCGTAAATGTCTTGTATAAATAGATCACATTCTCAATTTTTATCTCCACGGTCGCAATTACATTTTGATACCACATGGCATCACCATACCTTCCGGCAATTTTTAACTTTATTGCCACAAAGTATGGACTCAGTTCAAAAAAACGCACGGCAGGAAATCCCGCCGTGCGTCCATAGATTCTGATTTACGCTTAAATTATTTAAGAGTAACTTTAGCGCCTTCAGCCTCAAGTTTAGTTTTGAGCTCTTCAGCTTCTGCTTTGGAAGCACCCTCTTTGAGGACTTTCGGAGCACCGTCAACTACTTCTTTAGCTTCTTTCAGGCCAAGTCCTGTAGCTTCACGTACAACTTTGATAACTTTAACTTTGTTCGGGCCAACCTCTGTCAGCTCTACGTCGAACTCGTCTTTCTCCTCAGCTGCTGCTGCATCGCCTGCTGCTGCTGCAACTACAACGCCTGCTGCTGCGGATACGCCGAACTCTTCCTCACATGCTTTTACAAGATCGTTTAACTCTAATACAGATAACTCTTTGATAGCGTCAATAAACTCTGCGGTTGTTAACTTTGCCATTTTATTTTCCTCCTTGGATATTTTCTGAATAATGTTCTCAGGCTGCGTATTTCACGCTGCCCGCTTGAGGCTTAGGCCTCTGCTGCGCCGCCTTTGGACTCTGCGATCTGGTTGAGGACGCGAGCCAGGTTTGCGATCGGGGACTGGATGCTTCCAAGCAGTTTGCCAAGAAGTTCTTCTCTTGACGGAACGTTTGCCAGTGCTTCCATTCCAGCTTTGTCGTAGTAGTTTCCTTCTACAACACCAGAAACCATCTCCAGCTTCGGAGCGGTTTTTGCAAATTTAGCGATGATTCTTGCCGGAGCTGTTGCATCGTCCTTGCTAATTGCGATAGCGTTTGTGCCATCCAGGTCTTTGGTAAGAGACTCGAAAGCAGTACCAGCGAATGCACGTTTCATCATTGTATTTTTGTATACTTTGTAATGAACGCCTGCTTCTCTTAACTCTTTACGCAGCTGAGTATCCTGAGCAACGGTTAATCCGCTGTAGTTTACCAGCAGCACGCACTGTGCGCCTTCTACCTGTGCGCTGATCTCTTCCAGGACCGGCTTCTTCAGATCGATTTTTGCATTGATTGCCATGATTGCACCTCCTTGTAGTATTTCGTACCTACGCTTTGGAAGTATAAAAAAAGCTCTTCGCGAAGATTGGCGAAGAGATCTCAAAATTCCATAACATGAACCTTGTGTAACTTCTCCTCGGCAGGCGTTTGAAACTTACGCCTTACGGCACCTGCTGTCTTCGGCGTGATACAAATGGTATATTATCATATGTGAGGAGGGTTGTCAAGATCAAAATGAATTTTTTTCATATTTGTGCAACTTCATCGTTACTGTTCACTCAGCAGTGAAACACCTGCTGTTTCGCTGCGTAAGAAAGTGATTCAGGCGTGAGCAGCCCTCCTTTTGCGAAGCAAAACTTTAAATGAGGGCTGCGAATGTTACAGTTCGCAGGGAATCTGTGAACTGTAACACTTCATCAAAATATATGTTCTGTTTTTTCAAACCGTTTCTACACATATCATGTTATACTTGTTTTGTTGTCTCACCTACACCAAGGCAACTTGGAAAGGAGGTGACGTTGTTGGAACCTATTACTTCGCTTATTGTTTCCGTTATGGCAGGTGTGATTTGCCACCTCATCTGCAAATGGTTGGACGAAAACGATTAAAAGGACAACCAGCCTAAAAGTTTAAGCCGCTTTACGGAATAGAAAACCCCGGAGACTGCCATCTCCGGGGTTTTCGTTGTTGAAACCTTTAGCTTCGCTTTGCCTACGGCAAGTATATCATATGCCGAATCGAATTTCAAGATTCCTCTCCCACATTTTTATTTCACTTTTACCAATCTCACAGCCATATACGGTCTTGACGGCATGTCGATCGTAAATTCTCCGCTGTGACGGCCTGCCGGGGTAATCGTCATGTTCCAGGTGTCGATGACTTCCGATGAAGATATTCTGAAGCTCAAAGATCTGCCGATCTGGTTTACACACGCAAAAACCGACCCCGTTGTCGTTCCGGATGACTTTGTCGTTCCAACCTATGAACGTCTGGCAAAGGTCAATCCGAATGCACACTTCACCTACTGGGACAAGGTACTCGATCACACTGGAACACAGAAAAACGCGGATGGCACCCCATTCGAATACATCGGCCACTGGTCCTGGATCCCGATGCTGAACGATGAGTGTGTCCTCGATTATGACGGCAAACCGGTTATGACGGACGGAAAAGAGACTCCGATTCTGGAGTGGATGGCTGCACAGAAAAAAGCATAACACAGCACTTGCCGGATTCTCCGCCTACGGCGGATTGTTGCAGTGAAAAAAACAGATGGTATGAAATCGGACTTCAAAGCTGATTTCATACCATCTGTTTTTGTCTGTTCTTGTCTTTTTTCTCTGTTCCGTTTGATATCATCAACCGTGCAAGTCGGCTGATCTTTTTGAAAAGCTCTTGCCCTACTGTTCTTTTCTTTTCAGCTCTTCATAAAATTTCTGCAACACATAAAATGCCGGTTTGCGGTACTTTTTGTCCTCAGAGAGCAGCCCCTTCCGGTTATAATATTTCTGGATCAGGCTTGTTCTGCGCGGGCAGCGGAAATCGTAGAGAATCCAGGGGGTCATGCCCTTGATGTAGTCAATGTTCCGCAGCGTTGCAATCTGTTTTTCGTACACATCCGCCTGGCACTCCTCGGTTCCTTTGTCCGAGATGGTTCCATGGTGATGCGGCAGCGCGTCTGCGCCGAACTCCGTTACGATAACCGGCTTGTCCGGCTGGCTGTTTTCCATCAGTGCCGGCAGCATCGCAAAATCCGGGGTGTACCAGCCGCAGTACTCGTTGATGCCGATGATGTCAAGGTATTCCATCAGACGGTCCTCAATCTTATTTTTCGCAGCATTAACCAGGCAGGCCGCAGACACCATTCGCGTCTCATCCTCCCGATGCGCGCATTCTGCCAGTGCGCTCATGAATTTCAGCCGTTCATCCGTATCGGCATTCTCATTTCCGACAGACCAGATGATCACGCTCGCGCGGTTCCAGTCACGGTTGATGAGTTCGCGGAGCTGATTTTTGGCATCCTCATATGTTTTTTCACGTTCAAAACGAATTGCCCAGTAAACCGGAATTTCCTCCCACAAAAGAAGCCCAAGCTCGTCGGCGAGTTTTGCCATTTCTTCGTTATGCGGGTAATGTGCAAGGCGCATGAAGTTGCATCCCAGTTCTTTCGCAATGCGGATATTTTCGATCCGTTCCTCTCTTGTCAGGCCTTTTCCGTTTTCCACGCTGTCTTCGTGGCAACTGATACCACGCAGGAAAACGGGCTCTCCGTTCAGCAGAATGTCTCTGCCGTTCACGCGAATTTCACGAAAGCCGACCCGGTCGCTGACGGTATCGGTTCCACAGGTTACTTTTACATCATACAGCTTCGGTTTTTCCGGTGTCCAAAGCTCCGGTTTTGCATCAAAAACAACTTCTCCGGCTCCGTTTTCCAGCTGGATTTTCCGGCTCACGCCAAGCTCCTCGATGACAAGCTCTGCCTTGGCTGTGATTTTTTCCGACAGTGTCACTTTCGCCATAACATGTCCAAATGTTCCGTCCGGCACAAGCGCAATTTTAAAAGTTTTGATATGGCATTTCGGAACACGGATCAGTGCGATATCGCGGTATACGCCGCAGTAGTTGAACCAGTCGGTATTCTCGGTCGGCACCTGCTCCGGCCGTCTCGTTCCGTCAACAGCAAGCACGATGCGGTTCTCCGCTTTCAGGTATTCTGTGATATTCCAGAACGCCGGTGTCGATCCGCCGCGATGCATACCGACGTATTTTCCGTTTAAGAAAACGCGGCACAGATAATTGGCTGCGCCCACCTTCAGAAAGACTGTTTCCTCTCTTTCTGCGATATAGGAAAATTTTCTCGTAAAGACCATGCTTCCCTCATACAGGAGATACATCGGATCGATGGTATTCCAGCTGCACGGAAGCTGCATCACCGGCCACTCGTCAAAGGAATAGTCGATTGGCACAGTGAAGCCTTTTTCGTCGCGGTATCTCTCTTTGTACCATTTCTGGCGCAGACAGGTATCGTACTGATCGACTGCATAATGCCAGCCGCCGTTCAGCAGCTCCTCTCTTCTTCCCCCTTCAAATATCATCGTGTCCACTGTGGCAAATCCCGTTTCGTACTGTTCGGTATAATCCTCGAGATGGATATCCGACATATACTTTTTCTCTTTTTTTGCTTCCATAAACTTTTCCCTCACTTCTCCAAACGATCCGAAACACGCTCTGCGAGTTTCTCAGGGTATCGCGGCAGTCGCCGGGTCTCGTGCAGACACGGACTTTGGCGCGGCACCACCCATTCCTTGTTTTTATTATAACGCTTTCACAGGAAAAATCTATGGTCAAAACTGTTGAGGATATTGCAAAAATTGCGGTACCGCTTATTTTTCTTCGTTTTCGTTCTTTCCTTCCGCCGCCATCTGCCGCTTCCTCCGTGTCACAAGGCCACCGATCCGTCCCGTTTCTTTTGCCGTGAGTGATCGCCAGCCGTCATTCAGCACGCGTTCTAAAAGCCCCAGCTCACCTGCGATTTCGTATTTCATTTTCTCCTTCTCCGTCATATGTTCCAGATCAATTTTCTTCTGCCTTGCCATTTTTTCTGCACTCCTTTTCTCTGCATTTTTGCTTTATCCAGAGTGTAGACACTTTTTTCCGGCCTTATACCTCCTGTTGTCAAACGGATATTCGCAATCCGCTTCGCTGCTTGCTCATAGCCGAAGAGCTGCTTCGCAGCTTATCTTTTCATCCCTGCTTTCGAAATCCCTCCCGAAGGCAGGAATCTTTTATCTGCCGCCACAAAAAAACCTCGCTTTTGAAATACGGTCCGGTTTCCCATTCCGTTTTTTCAAAAAGCGAGGTCCTTTTCTTTATTTCTATTCTATGTTCCTATCTCCTCACTCCGGCGTCTCTCCGAGCCGCTTTTAATTGCGGCAACGGCCGCCTGAAGTGCTTCCTCTTCATCCTCCCCGCTGCTGCAGATCTCAATAGTGTCTCCCTGCCTGATTCCTGCGGCGACGATACTCAAAATACTCTTTAAATTAACCGTTCCCTGCATCCCGTTGTTTTCATAGGTAAACGACATGGAAGATTTGTACCGGCTTACACTGTTTGACAAATTTACCGCGTTTAAAAGATGCAGTCCTGACGGATTGACAATCGTTACTTTTTCACTTACCATCTTACGTTCCACCTGTCTTTCCTTTGTAATCCGCTCATTTTTCTTTGAAAAAATGGCTACTTACTCATTTTTTGACCTTTTGACCCTGGTATCATCATAGTATAACACAGTTTTGTTAAAACAGTTTGAACATTCTGTTAGATACTCCTCAATTCTTTCCGCTTACTCAGCTGACTGAAGAACAGGTAATAAATAAAGTATGCAATCGTTGTGATTACCCACGACAGCGGATAGCAGAAGGCCGCTCCTTTTAAGGAGTGGAAATGCGGCAGAACCGCCGTCATCCACACGATACGTACTCCGCAGATTCCTATTCCGGTGATAAACATCGGAATCCATGCGTCTCCGACACCGCGGAGTGCACCGGAAAGGATTTCGATGGAAATATAGGTGAAGAAGGTCGGCACCAGGAAATGGATCAGTCCGTGACAGATTTCACGCACCGCCGTATCTGTGGTAAACAGAGAAATCAGGGTATCGCCGATAAACCACATAAACACAACCATCAGACCCGTCATCAGGAATGCCATGATCATGCTGGTGCGCACACCGCGGTGTACACGATCCATCTTTTTCGCACCGTAATTCTGACCGACAAAGGTTGTCGCCGCAATACCGAGCGCATTGATCATCATCCAGAAAAGACCGTCCACCTTACCGTAAGCCGCCCACGCAGCCACATTGTTGGTTCCAAGCGAATTGACGGCAGACTGAATGATTACATTCGATACCGAGTACAGAATCGACTGTACGCCTGCAGGAAAACCAATGCGGATAATCCGTTTCAGCATAATCCAGTCAATGCTGATTTTCCGCAGATGAAGCCGGTAAATATCTCTTGTCCGCATCAGGGAACCCATAACAAGAACCGCACTGATGATCTGCGACAGAATGGTTGCAAGCGCCGCACCCATAACACCCATCTGCAAACCGACAACAAATAAAAAGTCAAGCACGATATTGGTCATACAGCAGATGATCAGATACAGCAGCGGACGTTTCGAGTCGCCGACCGCACGCAGGATACCGGAACCCATGTTGTAAATCAGGTTTCCGATGGTTCCAAGGAAATAAACACGCATATAAATCAACGCATAGTTTACAACGTCATCCGGCGTGTTCATCAGTTCGAGCATCCATCTCGAGCATCCAATGCCGACTACCGTCAGCACAATACCTCCGAGAATGGAAAAGGCAATGGACGTATGTACTGCCACTGAACCTTGTCCTCTTTATTGGCTCCGTAATGCTGTGAAATAACAACTGTCGCACCACTGGAAAGTCCGACGAAAAATCCGACCAGCAGATTGATCAGTGTACCTGTCGTTCCGCCGACCGCCGCAAGTGCCTGTTTTCCGAGAAAGTGTCCGACAATCATGGCATCTGCCGTGTTGTAAAGCTGTTGGAAAAACGTTCCGAACAGAATCGGCAGGAAAAAGATCAGAATCTGCTGCCAGATAACACCTTCCGTAATCTGATTTACCTTTACTACTTCTTTCTTCTCTTTGTTCATACCCAAATACCTTCTAAAACTGCCGTCGGATCTCATGGCTGAGTCCGACGGCAGTCCCCCTTTAAAATTTTCTTCTGCTCCTTTGCAGATACTCTTCTTCTGTTTTATGTTTTCAGCTGCTTCATCCCTCTTGCCAAGCGGATATTCGCAATCCGCTTCGCTACTTGCTTGATTCAGTTAAATAGTCTTTCAAAAAATCAAACAGCGTCTGCATTTCTTCCCGCGTACCAATCGTAATCCGCAGATAATTGTCAATGCGGGGTTTCTCAAAGTAACGCACATAGATGTGGCGTTCCCGGAGTGCCTGGAAAATCTTCCTGGCCGGTACGCTTTTGTGCGTTGCGAAAATAAAGTTCGATTTCGAATCTTCGAAAGAAAATCCCAGCTTTTTCAGCTCTTCCTTCGACCACTCTCTCGTTTCCACCACTTTTTTCACCGTCTTGCGGAAATATTCCACATCGCGGATCGCTGCGGCTCCGGCTGCGATCGTGGTCTGATTCATGGTATACGAATTGAAAGAATATTTCACATCATTCAGATACGAAATCATCTTCTCATTTCCGATTGCATAGCCGATGCGCATGCCGGCAAGCGAACGGGATTTTGATGTTGTCTGCACAACCAGCAGATTTTCATATTTTTCCAGCAGCGGCTGCGCAGTGGCTGCTCCGAAATCGACATATGCCTCATCTACGATCACAACCACATCCGGGTTATGCTGCAATATCGATTCGATCGCAGAAAGCGAAAGCTCCACACCCGTCGGTGCATTCGGGTTCGGGAACACAATTCCGCCATTTGGATGGTTCTCTGCAAAATACTGCTCCGGCACAATGCAGAAATTTTCATCGAGCGGGATCTGCTCGTACGGAATACGGAATTCCTCCGCCCAGACATCGTAGAAGGAATACGTAATGTCCGGGAAAAGAATCGGTTTGTCAGAGTTAAAATACGTCATAAACGCCATCGCCAGAACATCATCCGAACCGACGCCGACAAAAACCTGCTTCGGGCTTACGTGGTAGACATCCGCGATCGCCTGCACCAGTTCTGCCGCGGTCGGATCCGGATAGAGACGGAGGGTATCCTCTTCTGCTACCCGTCTGATCGCCTCTGCGGCTTTTGGTGACGGCGGATACGGATTCTCATTCGTATTGAGCTTAATCATATCAGCCTCATGCGGCTGCTCGCCCGGTACATACGGCACAACTTTTCTTACATTCTTTTCCCAGTTACTCATAAGTTCCTTCCTTTCTGCCTGTGGTCAGGAAATGCACCCTGACTTTATTCCGTCTTTCTGTTTTTTTTGGAAAACCCTGTGAATCGTAACCATTTTTTCTTTTCCTTCTGCTCCCGGCAGTTTCCCGCCGACGCAAAGTCCCTTTTCTTCCCGGTGAACCGCTTTATCCTCTCTTCTTCCAGGTAGACGGATAGAAAAGAATCAGCATCGGAAACAGTTCCAGACGGCCTGCCAGCATATCAAAAATCAGAATCAGCTTGGAAACCGGACCGTATCCAAAGAAGTTACTGGTCGGTCCTACCTGGTCAAGACCCGGTCCGATGTTGTTCAGTGTTGCGGCAACTGCCGTGAAGTTTGTCTCGAAGGAAAATCCATCCACACTGATGATCAGCATGGAAAAGCTGTAGATCACCAGATAAACAATCAAAAATACGTTGATCGCCCGCAGAACCTCATGCTCTACCGGGTGATCGTCGAAACGGATGCGTTTGATACTGCGCGGATGTACGATCGAACCAAGCTCTTTTTTCACGGTTTTTAAGAGAATCAGGATTCGCGAAACCTTGATTCCGCCTCCCGTTGAACCGGCACAGGCTCCGATGAACATCAGCATCACCAGAATACATTTTGACAGCTCCGGCCAGAGGTCAAAGTCCGTCGTGGAATAACCCGTTGTCGTGATAATCGATCCAACCTGGAAAAAGGCAGTCCGCACCGCTTCACCGATGGAATGGTACATCGGATAGGTATTCCAGGAAATCACGCCTCCTGCCAGAAGGATAATCAGGAAATACGCTCTTACCTCCTGGGACGAAATGGCGGCCTTTCCCTTTTTGCAAAGCATCAGATAATAAAAGTTAAAATTCACACCGAACGCAATCATGGCGATTGTCAGAATCCACTGCTGCAGTGGTGTGTACACTGCACAACCGCTGTTCAACACGGCAAAGCTCCTGTTCCGGCAGCTCCCATGGCGAGTGTGACAGAATCAAATGTCTTCATGCCGGAAAGCAACAGGGCAGCAATGGTAAAAAGTGTCATGCCAAGATAAATCTGATACAGAATTTTAGCGGTTCCGCGCACTCTCGGAACAAATTTGGAAACAGTCGGTCCCGGGCTCTCTGCTTCATCAGGTTCATGACGGAACCGCCCTTCATCGGAAGCAATGCAAGAATGAACACAAGAACGCCCATACCGCCAATCCAGTGGGAAAAGCTTCTCCAGAACAGGCTGGCGTGTGAAAGTGCTTCCACATCGCTCAAAATGCTGGCTCCTGTCGTTGTGAAACCGGAAACGATCTCAAACAGCGCATTGATATAAAACGGAATTTCCCCCGTAATTACAAACGGAACCGCTCCGAAAACACCAAGGACAACCCAGCTTAACGAAACGCAGACAAATCCGTCGCGGGAATAGATTTCCATATTGGACGGTTTTCTGAAGCAGAGAATCAGACCGGCCGCAATGCAGAGCAGTCCCCAGATAAGATACGCAAAGCCTGTCTTTTCCTGATACATGGCTCCGACCAGCGCCGGAAGTAGCATCAGCATACCTTCCACTTTCAGCACCCAGCTGATGACAAAACGAATCATTTTATAGTTCATAATCCGCTTCCCCCGTTACTCTGCCAGAATCTCATGGATATCCTGAAGACCGGTTTCCGTTGTTACGATAATGACGGAATCTCCTGCCTCAAAGGAATCCTGTCCACCCGGAATGATGACCTTTCCCTGTCTGTTAATCGCTGCTACCAGAAGGTTTGGCCGTGTTTTCATATCCTGCAGACGGATGCCGATCATACGGCAATTCTGGTTCACGATAAACTCAAGAGCCTCCACACGGTCTTCCATCAGCTTATACAGCGTCTCAACGTTGCTTCCGATGGAGTTTTTCATTGCCCGGACATACTGCAGAATGTACTCTGCGGTGATGTGTTTCGGGTAGATCAGGCTGTCCAGGTTCAGGCTGTGGATAACATCATTAAATTCCAGATGGTTGATTTTCGTTACAACCTTTGAGGATACCTTCTCTTTCGCATACAGCGACAGAATGATGTTTTCCTCATCCATATCGGTGCAGGCCACAAAGGAATCCATATTCTGGATGCGCTCTTCTTTTAAGAGCTCCTGGTCACTTCCGTCACCGTAAATAACGGTTGCATCTGGCAGTGCTTCGCTTAAAACCTCACAGCGATCCTTATTTTTCTCGATAATCTTGACATCGACGTTCATATTTGCCAGTGATTTTGCGAGATAATACGTAATTTCACCGCCGCCGACGATCATCGTATTGTGTACCTTGTTTGTATGAACACCAATTTTCTTAAACAGGCTCTCTGCGTTCTGCGGTGTGGTAATGATGGAAAGGCTGTCTTTTGCCTGGATCACAAAATTTCCATCCGGTATGTAAACCTCGCCATTTCGCTCAACAGCACAGACCAGCAGACTGTACTGAAGCGCTCCGGCCAGCTCACGCAGCGACATATGGACAATTTTCGATGTTTCCGGCACTTTAAAGCGCAGCATTTCGATTCTTCCGCGGGAAAAGCTGTCGATCTCAATCGCAGATGGGAACCGCAGCAGTCTTGCCATTTCCATGGCGGCCGCGTGCTCCGGGTTGATGATCATGGACAGACCCAGCTTTTTACGGATAAATTCTCTCTCCTCCGATACATCGGGTTTCGGACTCTGGCGATGGTGTGACAGTCTGCCGCCTGTTTGGCGATGACACAGCAAAGCAGGTTCATTTCATCACTTTTGGTTACGGCAATCATCAGATCCGCATGCTCAATATCCGCCTCCTGAAGCACCTGATAGCTTGCTCCGTTTCCTACAATTCCCATAACGTCGTAGGTGTTGGAGACGTTGCGGACGACAATACTGTCTGTGTCAATGACCGTCACAAGGTTGTCCTCGCGGCTCAGCTGGGCGGTCAGTGCGGTTCCGACTTTTCCGCAGCCCACAATGATAATTTTCATGTTCTCTCCCTTCAATGCAAAAGCATTTTGCGTAAAATAGTAAGACCCGCCAGGCGGCATCGTAAAACCATTTTTCGATGCACTCCAAAAAGCAGATCTGTACCCCTATTGTACGATGGCGATTATATCATATTTCCCGGAAAAGCGGAATAGATTTTAACAACATTTTGGACGGAGTTTTTGTAATGACTGATCAAAAAGGGAAAACCTGTTGAACCTTGCGCTGGCCGCAACGGAAGTCGAACGGCGGCGTGTGCCGGAGCTTTCGGCAGGTTATAACTCTTACAGCAAAACATGGGAAGTAATTGTACAGTATCAGGGAGACCTGGCTTTTCTGGAGGGGCAGGGAGTTCGTGTGACGCTGCTGCTGTTTTCGTATGCCATTCTTCTGGTTCCGGAGTCCCTGATGGATTACGTGACAGGACTGCCGCAGATTACCTATCTGGAGAAACCGAAATTACTTTATTTCGCAGATGCATTTGTGCGGAGCATATCCTGTATTACGCCTGTGCAGGAGGGGGTTATGGGTCTGTCTGGGAATGGGGTGCTGCTTGCATGCATTGATTCAGGCGTGGACTATGCGCATCCTGATTTCTGCGCACCGGACGGGACAAGCCGAATTGCAATTTTATGGGATCAGACGATTCCGGGGAATCCTCCGATGGGGTATGCTCTTGGGTCGGTATATACACGGCAGCAGATCAATGAGGCACTTGCATCTTCTACGCCGGAAGAACGGTTTGCCCTCGTGCCGTCCCGCGATGTAACGGGGCATGGGACAGCGGTGCTCGGAATCGCAGCGGGAAATGGGAGATCCTCGGCATATGCGGCCATGCGGGGCGTGGCACCGGAAGCAACACTCGTGGTCGTAAAGCTTGGGAATCCTGATCCGGCGGATCTGCCGCGGACATCGCAATTGCTGCAGGCGGTGGATTTCTGCGTAAGATATGCACTTCTGGTGGAGCGGCCGCTTGTGATTAATTTGAGCTTCGGGAATAATTACGGTTCGCACAGCGGGGATTCCTTACTTGAAACGTATTTGAATGCAGTGTCAAATTTAGGGCAGAACGTGATCTGTATCGGGGCAGGAAATGAAGGGGATACCGGACGCCATTATGCCGGGAACCTAAAGTCGGATCGCAAGTCGTCCGGTCAGACGCAAACAGTCCGTGCGACATCTGATCCGGCTGCGACGTCTGCGGTCTCGGCAACGGCTGACCGCGCTGTCTCCGTCGAATTTCAGGTCGGTGCTTATGAATCCTCGTTCAGTCTCCAGATCTGGAAGGTTTATGGGGATGAAATCTCGATCGAACTGATTTCCCCCGGCGGCATCCGCTCCGGCACGCTCTCTCCTGTCCTCGGCACGGCGCGTCTGACGCTTGGTCCGACAGAACTTCTCCTGTTTTATGGCATGCATCCCCCTACAGCCAGGCGCAGGAAATTTACCTGACCTTTCAGGGCACAGGAAACCATCTGTCCGTCGAAAACGGCATCTGGACCTTGCGTCTCACCCCCGGCCGCCTGATCTCTGGTTCCTTTGACCTCTGGCTTCCCGGCGGAAATGCCATCGGTCTACAGACCCGCTTCTTCTCTCCCACTGCCGACACCACACTCACCATCCCTTCCACCGCCCGCTCCGCTATCACGGTCGGTGCCTATGATCCCCGCCTCTCCTCCTATGCCAGCTTCTCCGGCCGCGGCTATACCCGTATTCTCCACGAAATCAAACCTGATCTCGCCGCCCCGGGTGTCAATATCCCAGCTCCCCGTTCCGGCGGCGGCTATGCTTCCTTCACCGGCACCTCGTTTGCCACGCCTTTTGTATCGGGAAGCGCCGCGCTTATGATGGAATGGGGCATTCTGCGCGGAAATGACCCGTTTTTATATGGTGAAAAACTGAAAGCTTATCTCATTGCAGGTGCAAAACCCATCGCATCCGAGAGCGAATACCCGAACAGGCGGGTGGGATGGGGACGACTTTGTTTAGAAAGTAGCCTGCCAGATTAAAGTTATTGAAGGATTCGATAGAAGAAATAAAAGCGCAATGTAAAGAGTTAAACGACAAATGAGACATATTTTTATCTCTGTACTATCTTGTACTTTGCTACGAAAATAAAACTCGTAGCAAGGTACTTATAGTGTTCATTTGTCTGGCAACTCTTTTTTATTTAACTGTTAATAACTTGCTGTTTAAAATTTTTTGAATGCAAAGAGAATCACTTACCCAAAAGATATTCTTCCAACATTTCCTTTACTTTTTTCTCAATTTCGTCTATGATCTCTTCACACCTTGTCTTTTTCATCCCTGCACCAGTTCCTACCGCCAGTAACTCTTTTCTGCCTGGATTTCTTCCATTTCCATCTACTGACGTAGTATGTTCGCCATAATACGTATTACTGTAAGTAAGATCATATGCCGGACTTAAATGCCATTTATCTTCGTCTGCTTCGTACAAATACGTGAAGTTCTTCGAATGATCATCTCTGTTATGTGCAAAAACATTGAAACACATTCGGCGGAACATATTTTCAACATCTTCATCGCAATTGCGTGTCATGATTTTTGTCAGTTTCATTAATCCATGATAGTCCAGACTTGGCTGCTCAAAATCCAATTCCAGAATTGCAGCTGTCGTCAACATGTGCACTTTCTTTTTCCCTTTCAAACAGTTTCTCCTGTCAAACCTTTTAGTTCCAAAATATCCTTTACATTTTTCTGATGGAAACAATCTCGTTTCACTCATCATAATTCCGCAGGCCTTGGCACAGCAGGAATAGTCATATTCCATTTTTCCTGCATCTTTTCCGTCCACATGCGCTGGAAATTTGATAATCCATTCTTCATTATCAATGGTTGTCATGATTTTAGGTCTTGCTCCGCCGCTGGTACCTCCCAGCAGATACAATTCGTCCAGTTTATCCGAATACTCTGTATTCAGTATCTTTTGACACTCTTCCGCCAGTTTGTCAGATCTGCACTGCTCTGCTCCTCTGGAAAATTCTTTTCCGGGTGATATGTCAACGCTCCCATCCCCGATGTGCCCACAATCGCCAGACGATCCAGTACGGTCAGTTCATCCGGATTTTGTTTATGTGCCCGTAACAGGCGATCCAACAGTAATCTGCCCCAATGATCTGGAAGACTGTCCGCAAAAACCCCAAATAATCCTTCAAAATGATCCTTAACTGGAACAAATACCTGTTTTTGCAAAGGCAATGAAAATGGGTTGATCGAAAATCCGGTTTCCAGCCATTCATCACTGTACTGAAATGCCACTTTGTGGTCTGCCGTCATAGCTAATGTTCCCACCGTTTGATCCTCATAACACACCTGCAGTACTTTATCTTGTTTCATTGATAACCTCCTGAATATCTTTATACGGTACCTGCGTGAAAATATTTCTGAGCTCATCTGCAAGATCCAGTGCGATTGCAATTTTCGTTAAAGATAACAGGGAAATTTGTCCTGTCGTTTCGAATCTTTTGATTGAGCCGTAACTCACTCCGCTTATAGATGCTAATTTTTCCTGCGTAATTGAACGTCTCTTTCTGATTTTTCTCACTCGCTGCGCAAGTTTTTTGATCCAGTTCTTCCGGATGTTTCCCCATATAAATTGTTTCCATTTTTTCCCCTTCTTGTTACAGATTATATGTTATCTAAAATATCCTGTTTTTATTCAAAACAGATTATATATTATCTATTCTATTTTACCACTCACGTGCAGAAAGCACAATGATTTCCTGCCCTGTTTCCATAAAAACTCCACCCCGTTTTTGTAACTGCAGATAAATTTTGCATCTCCTTTACTCTATAGGGATAATTTGCGCTTTTTTGACTATCCGGTAGTATTTGTTTCAGAGTAAGTAAAAAAGCCTCTGCCGGGCAAAAATTTTGCTTCCCGGCAGAGGCTTTGCTGGTCAAACGGATATTCATGCAAGCATGATTCGCGATTTTTCTTCCATTTCGCATGGCTTGGAATCGTTACAAATACTGGCTGAATTCCACTTTTTCTTTATTTGGTCCTTCGATCGTGAAGAAACGGACGCCATTTTCCCAGAACGGAAGGAAATGTACTTCATCCTGCGTCGTATTCAGACCGGCCCCGGTAATCATTTCGTGAACCTTTTCAATATTCTTTACGTCAATCGCCACATGGTCGATTGCTCCGGGTTTCAGTGCTGCAGCTTTGTTTTCGTACGTTTCGATCACAAGTGTTCCAAGCTTTAAGAATGCCACTTTCTCATCCGCTGCCTCATTTACGGTGCGGAATGCAATTTCAAATCCAGCTTTTCATAAAACGCAATCGTCATCTCAATATCGTTGGTCGAATACCGACATGCTGGATTCCATTTAACTGCTCTCTTAATTCCATTTCTTATCCCCCAGTCTTTTTTCTACCTGTGCCAGATCCGGCATGGCCGGAATAGAGCGTGTCTGAAAAAGGCTTTTCGTGAACTGCGAGTCCCAGTTCGTGGGAGATTTTATCCGAATAAGGGCGGCGTAGCGGGCTACGGCAACCGAATGAGGGTAAAATATACCGCAAAGTGGGGCTTGCAGATTGCGGAAATGATTTTTCAGACACGCTCTAGCACCTTTTTTCTCCACACAAAGGCTTGCAACGGCGTTTCCAAAACGGGCAAACGCTGCCAGTTCTTCCTGCGGCTGTAAAGATATGCTCCATTCCACCAAGCGTCACTACAACTATTTTTACACTCTGATGATATAATATTTCCGCTGTTTTTGCAACATTTTGCTCTCTCCTGCCCGTTCGCTGCCGTTTTGCTGTTTCTTTTTTTCACAGATCACAAGGATGAGTGCCAGCATTCCTCCCATCAGGCTGCACCAACTGCCAGCCGCCCGTCCGGGCGCATGGTACACAAGAACAATTTTGTGCTCGCCTGATGGGATTTTTGCGCCGAGAAATGCCGTGTTTGCGCGGAACAGCAGTGTTTCTTTCCCATCCACTTTCAGCACAAAATTTTCATCGTATGGAATGCTGGTGATGAGGTATCCGTCTCTTTCCGCGTAAAGCACGCCTGTGATGCCGTCGCCGCCGTATGTTGCTGTTGTTCCGCCAATCAGGGTAACCGCCTGACTGTACAGCTGCTCCGTTTTTCCAACGGCTGTGCCATACCAGTCCATGTCTCAAAATTTTTCAGGATATAATGGCCTTTTCCCATCCGAATGAATGCGGTTCCATCTTCTTTCATCGTTACAAGATAGTTAAACTGTGTATTCCCATTGGCATACGTATGGTTGATGCCGGTCAGGCGGTTGGTCTGGCCGTTGATGCGGATGAACATATCATGACTCGCTTTCTGATTCTCCACCTCGAAAGAAACGGCGAGCAGCGTCGCTCCCTCTGCGGCACCCGGCAGCGTTGCTGGGACGGTCACGGATTTTTTCGTCTCAATCTCATATCCGTCCGCTGTCTTCTGAATGCGCAGATCTTCCTGATCGGTCTCTGGAATTTCAAGGTTTACTTTCTGAAAACAACTGTGAAACAGGGGTCCTACAGAACCATTCTTTGTATCTGAATCTGCAGCGGCTCTGAAATTATCCACAGATTCCGTCGATTTTTCCTGATCCGGGATTGCCGCTGTTGTCTTCCGCATTTCCTGATCCGGGATCACGGCTGCCGTCTCCAGTATTTCCTGGTTCTGCGGATAAGGTAACGATTTGTATTCCGTCTCGGAAACCACCTGGTCTGTCACGTAGCAACCGGCGCCGCGGATATGGCACGATAAACCTGAAAGTCCCCGTAATCCCGGTACAATTCATACCCTTCCGGCCGTGTTTTTGCCAGAATATATTTCACTCCCATGAACTGCCAGAACAGCGGATCATCGGAAACCGTCTGCATCATGCGGTTGCGGAAGGCTTCATTAATCCCATACGTCTCGTCCCGGAATTTCTTATATTCTGCATTGTATGCCGAGGAATAAATCGTCGAAACATTCTGCCCGACATCCCATATCCGGTTGACGTTCGCAAGGTTCTGTCCGCCGTCTCCATACTGCTCCATACGGTACCAGCCGGGATCCTCCGCGCGATCTCACGGATTGCCGCTGCAATCTTGCTGTCCGTCAGAGCTTCATACGTCTTGCGCGGGATCATCACATGCTTTTCCTGATTGATTGCTTTTCCGGCAAATGCAAGAATCACAGCACTAAAGACGAGCGGTAGAAACGGAAGCTCTCTGCCCCGCAGCTGTTTTTTTGCCGGAAACCACCGCCATGCCAGATAGCACGCAGTCACACAGATCACATCCAGTATGCCGAGATGCCAGTATGGTTCAAAGTATGTCTCTTGCTTTGCATTCCACATCAGAATCAGAACTATGAGGTACGGAAACAATTCTCGCAGCTCTGTCATGACTTTGCGCTTAAAATTCCCGGTGCTTCGATTTTTTCCACACTCCCGCTTCCGGACAAGCTGGTTTTCCACATAAAGCCCGACTTCTGCACAGAGGACCGGAAGAAACGGGATGAATACTTTATCTTTGCTGTACAGGCCGCCGTTCAGCAGATAGCCGAACAGGGGAATACAAAAGAATACCAGCAAAAGGAAGGACAACAGTTTCTCACGCAACCGGCTCTTTCCGATCACTCTGCCCAAAAGCGCCACCCCCGCAAATGCGGAGAGGCCAATGCCATACGGCGTGTAGCAGAGACGCAGGATCAGAAACTGCGGTTTCCACATCGCCGGATCGGTAAAAAGTCCTGCAATGCCGCCAGCCGCAGTGCCGCGTCCGCACCCGCCGCTGCTGCCGAACAGGGCGGCCGCCGATGGGATCAGCAGAATACCGGAAAGAAGGATTCCTGCGAGGACCGGAAGCGCAAAGCGGATTGCTGCGCCAAAAAGCTCCGCAAACCCGCCAAAGCTTCAACTGTTCCTGAAGATTTTTCACCTGCCATCTGCTTTTTCTCTGCCCCGGCCTTTTGATTCCGCGACACTTTTCGATTCTCCTGTTCCGCTTCATACGCAGCATTTTCTGTACCGCATTTCAAATACTCCGTCACCGCATACGCCGTGAGTGCAAGCAGCCCGCCGACAGAAAAATAAAAACTGGTCAGAATCATCCCAAGAACAGAAAGAATCAGAAGACCGCTCTTTCTCTTCTGAAAATGGCGGTCCACGCCCCGCAGAGCCAACAGCAGAAACGGCATATAATTGACAAACATAAGCTGATTATAGGAATGATACAGAAGTGCGGTAGAACACGTAAAGAAAAGTGATGTAAAAAGACAGTTGCCGTAATGCAGACCCTTTTTGCTGATCCAGCGATAAAAAAGCACTGCATCCGCCGCATACAGCAGCGCGGAGGAACCCATCACCCACAGGTCCATCGGATGAACGGGAAAAGGTAGGATAACAGCACGGTCGGACTCAGCAGACCGTAGTAGGCAAAATGGTAAATATTCTGACCTCCTCCCAGATTCCATGCGAAATCCGGGAAGAGGTTTCCGGTCGCGTAAAACCGCTTTCGGAAGTAATCGGCAAGGGTGCTGTGCTGGCTGATCCAGTCAATCGAGGAGCCGAATACGCCGTATTGCAGGACGAACAGCCGGCACAAAAGCAAAGAAAAGAAAAACAGACCAGCCGCCGTAAAATCCTTTCCGGTAAGACCTTCCAAAAAGCCGTTCCGCCGTCCTTTCGGCTGACCTTTCTTTTTCCGTGATTTCCCCGGCTCTCTTATTTCCTTTAAGATTTCCTTTTTCATGCCCGGATTTCTCCTCTTTCAGAAGCATGGCGTTTGTCGGCATATTCTGGAAAATACACGTTTTTCTTTTCTGCCGTATGGGCATCTTTTCTTCTCTTTGCAGCACTCTCCTGCTTTTTCACCGGCTGCACACTGTGCATCTTGACCGTCTCTTCACTCGTCTCCTTTAAGAGATAGATCGGACGGTGCTTTGTTTCAAGATATGTCTTGGAAAGATAAATGCCTACAATGCCCGTGCAGAAAAGCTGTACACCGCTCACCAGAAAAAGGATGCATGCCATCGACGGCCAGCCCGCAACGGGATCGCCAAACAGCAGCGTTCTTCCGATGATGAACACGATCAGAATCATAGAAATCAGGAAAAAAAGCACGCCCATGACGGATGCGAGTGACAGCGGAGCTACGGAAAAACCTGTGATGCCGTCGACCGAGTACGCGAGGAGCTTTCGAAGCGGCCACTTCGACGTTCCGGCGCAGCGGTCCTCGTGTTCAAATTCCAGCCATTCCGTGTGAAAACCGACCCATCCGAAAATCCCTTTGGAAAAGCGGTTGTACTCACTCATTTCCAGCACGGCATCCACCATTTTGCGGCTCATCAGGCGATAGTCCCGTGCACCGCTTACGATCTCTGTTTTGGAAAGGCGGTTGATCACACCGTAGAAGGCATTTGATAAGAAGGATTTGATTTTTCCCTCGCCCTCCCGCGAACTGCGGCGTGCCGCCACACAGTCACAGGTACCGCTCTGCAGCATCTCGTACATTTTCGGAAGAAGGGACGGCGGATCCTGAAGGTCGACATCCATCACTGTTACGTAATCGCCTTTGGCCGCCTGCAGTCCGGCGTACATGGCTGCCTCTTTTCCGAAATTTCTCGAAAACGAGAGGTAACGGCAGCGCATATCCTTCTGCGCAAGCCGGCGCATCTCAAACAGGCTGTGATCCTTCGAGCCGTCGTCAACAAAGATCAGCTCGAACTGAACCTTCTGCTGTTCTTCCATCTCATCCATCTGACGTACCATCGTCTCGTAGTAAACCGGAATTGCTTCCTCTTCGTTGTAGCATGGTATGATAATACTGATTGTCTCCATTTTTTTCCTCCCGGGGATTACATACTCTCTCAGAATCCTTCTGCAGATCCTTCCTGCTGCAATCCCGCTTCTGTCTCATTCTTATGCAAGTCAGGTTTTTGTGGCTGTTTCTCCCGCTGCAGAATCCTCGCCTGCCTCCGGGAAACGCAGGATGACTTTAAACAGATCGCCGTCTGCCGCAAGCTCCATGCGGCCGCCCATGTTGGCCGTGTAGCTTGATGCAATCGCAAGGCCAAGGCCGTGCCCCTCGCTCGTCCGTGATTCGTCGCCGCGCACAAAGCTTCCATCATTTCCTCCGCTTCAAAATTCATCTCATAGGCGGAAATGTTTTTCATCGTCACGAAAATCTCCCCGTTTTCCTTCCCTGCGTCAATGTAAACTCTCGTTCCGCCCAGGCTGTATTTCAGGATATTTTCCACGAGATTCTGTATCACACGGTACATTTTCCCATTATCCCCAAGGAACGGCAGTGGCTCATCTCCGAGTGCCGTGCGGAACGACAGATTGCTCTGTGCAATCGCATCGTCCATATCGGCGAGGGTCTGCTCGATCAACCGTTTCATATCCATTTTTTCCATCTGGAATTTTTCGGTTCCGCTTGTCGATTTGGAGAGCTCGAAGAGACTTTGGATCATCTCCTTTAGCTGTTCCTGTTTCACAGAAATCACCTCGACGTAATCCTGTGCCGCCGGTGTCAGATCCTCTTTTTTCAGAAGATCCGTATAGCCGACCATCGAGGTGAGCGGGGTTTTCAGATCGTGCGATACATTGGTAATCAGGTCAATTTTGAGCCGCTCCGCCTGCATCTGTTTTTCTACGCTCTTCTGCATAGCGCTCTCAATATTTTCCAGCTCTGCAAACGCCGGATACAGCAGGGATTTTTCGGATATTTCATGGATCCGGCTTTCCATGCTGCCTTCCGCCATCGTATGGATCTGTTCCATCAAAAGGCCCATCTCCCGGTTCAGGCGACTGCGGTATGTTTTCCAGGCAAACAGAATTAAAATCAGCGTGGTCAGTCCAAGAAGAATGACAAACAGTACCTCGCCATCCATTCCGTTTATCAGTCCGGTGATCATGGTAATCACGATTAGAAGTTCCGCAATCAGTGCCACACGGAACGGCCATTTACTCTGACCGGCAAGCTGCCGTTCCAGGCTGGTCCGATCTCTGTAACGCTTCCTTTCTCTGCAAAAAAAGGACATTTCTCTCAGTTGTTTCTTTTCATAGCGACAGACAAGAATGCCGGCACTGAGAAGGAAAACGCCACAGATTCCAAAAAACAGAAGACCTGTCTGCACACACTCTATTACAGTACCCCATTCGGCAACAATGCGGTATCTGGCATAGCTGTGCCGGAGCGCTGAAGCCATCCGAAAAAAGCAAATCCTCCGACAAGAACCAGAAGCTCATTTGGCACCTTTTCGGATTTTTTCAGAAACAGCTGCTCTTTCTCTGCTTCCGCAGCGGCTCTTGCCTCAAACTGCATCTGCCGGGATTTTTCTATTTCATCTGTCTCGGACTTATCTGCGGCTGCTCCTTCGCTGCTTTTTGCTGTTTTTCCCGCTTTTTCCGGTTCGCTGCCGGCAAAAGCAGTCATTTTCGGGTTTCCGGTATTTTCTCGGAATTTCCATACCAGATACAAGGCTGCGGCTATGCCCAAAACGCCGACTGCCGTCACTCCGATGCCGATACCCCATTCGATGTTGCGCCACATTCCCCATTCGAATTCACTGGCCCATTTCCGCAGAAGCTTTCCGCACAAAATCAGTACCATAGAAAGATCGGTAAGCATCCACAGCAGGATGCGTTTTTCAGTTTCCGTCAATTTTTTCAATTTTGTATCCAATTCCCCACACCACCTTTTAAATATTTTGGATTTTTCGGCGTAATTTCGATTTTCTCACGAATGCGCCGGATATGAACCATGACGGTATTTTCTACGCTGTAAGCATCCTCCTGCCAGACCTGGCTGTAGATTTCTTCGGCTGAGAATACATAGCCGGGATGCTCCATCAGAAGCTCCATAATTTTGTACTCGGTTGCGGTCAGGCGGATAGGGTCACCGTCCACCAGGAGTTCTTTGGTGTTTCGGTTCAGCAGCAGACCGCCGTTTTTCAGGATGTCCTGGCTTTGTGTGGTTCCGTTTGCGGCGCCTAAGGAGAAGTAACGGCGGAGCTGGGATTTAACACGGGCCATGAGTTCGGCGGTATTATACGGCTTTGTCACGTAATCATCGGCGCCCATAGAAAGTCCGATGACTTTATCGCTCTCTTCGGTTTTCGCGGAAAGCATGATAATCGGAATGTTGTTTTTTTCTCTTATTTTCATCAGGGCGGAAAGGCCGTTCATCTTGGGCATCATGACATCGAGCAGGATCAGATGGATCTGTTCGGTCATGAGGATGTCGAGTGCCTCCATGCGTTGTAGGCTTTTTTTACCCTGTAGCCTTCCAGTTCTAATAGTTTGCCGAGAGATCTTACGATTTCCCGGTCGTCGTCTACGACTAATATGTTGTATTGGCTCATCTCGTTTTTCCCCTCTTGGTTCTATGGTGTTTATCATAGCAGAAAAAACGGAGATTCTTTGGATAAAAAACTGACATTTTTCTTAAAATGTAATCCCCCATTACGTTTTCCTGCTTTTTTTTACAAAAAAAACACTGATTGGTAGAGTTGTAAGCTGGTGTAAAAAATAAAAACAAACGCATATAAATTAGTAAAAATGCCTGCCATAGCACCTGGAAATGTGGAAAAAGATAAAAAAAGTCAATATAAATGGACAAAATACACAATATCAAACGGGGATTTTATTTGATATAGTGTAAATATCACAAATAAGCAAAGAAAATGCGTAATAAAAACGCACAAAACAACGGAAAGGATGGGGAGTATGGCGAAGGAAAAAATGAAAAAGAAAAAAGGGCAGAAAATCGCCCCCGCAATTTTATGGAAACAGCGCTGGCTGCTTGTGATGTCAGTACCATTTGTAATCTGGCTGATTATCTTCAAGTACATTCCGCTGTGGGGATGGACCATGGCATTTCAGGAGGTAAAACCGGCAACGTTCGCACTTCCGATCTGGGAGAGAACCTGGGTTGGATTTAAGAACTTTACAGATGCATTTAAAGACCGTCTGTTCACACAGACATTAATCAACACATTGGGAGTAAGCTTCCTGACATCGCGGTTGGAACGATCGCAGCAATTGCATTTGCGGTTCTTCTGAACGAGATGTTCTTTATGAAGTTCAAAAAAGTAACGCAGACCATTTCTTATCTGCCGCACTTTGTATCCTGGGTTATCATTGCAAGTATTGCAAAGAATATTTTCAACGACGGCGGTGTTGTTGACAGTATCTTCGGCAAGAACCTGCACCTGATGAGTTCCAACTCACCGCTTATCTGGGTAACCATTATCCTGATTAACTGCTGGAAAGAGGTTGGCTGGAACGCAATTATTTATCTGTCCGCCATGGCAGGTATTGATCCTGGTCTTTACGAGGCCGCTGATATGGACGGTGCAAGCCGTCTGCAGAAGATCTGGCACATCACTCTGCCGGGTATCCGACCGACCATCATCGTACTGCTGATTATGAGCATCGGTGGCGCCCTGAACGTAGGTATGGAGCGTCAGATGCTTCTTAGTAACCCGCTGGTTGAGGATCACACGATGGTACTTTCCTGGTTCTCTTATAAGAGAGGTATCGGAAACAGCAACTACGGTCTTGGTACCGCAATCGGTGTATTCCAGTCTGCAGTCAGCGTTACCCTGCTGCTGATCGCCAATAAGATTGCCGGTCTGGTAGGCGAAGATAAACTTATGTAGGAGGACGCGAATATGAACAAGAAAGCAAAAAAAATTTGACTACGTACTGGCGGTAATCTTCGTATTCCTCGTCATCATCACCATTTATCCGTTCCTGAACGTACTGGCGATTTCGTTCAACGATTCTACGGATACCATTAAGAATGTAAACTTCATCATTCCGAGAAAGTTTACATTAAGCAACTATAAATATGTATTTAAAGACGGCGGCATTGCAATGCCGGCTGTGATTTCTGTAACAAGAACCATCATCGGAACAATCGTAGGTATTGTATGTACCTCGATGGTTGCTTACACATTAAGCCGCAGAGACTTCGTACTCCGCAAACCATTCCAGCTTCTGTTCGTTATTACCATGTATGTCAGTGGCGGAATGATTCCGGAATACCTTCTGATTATCCGTACCTTAAAGCTGGGCAATAACTTCATGGTATACATTCTGCCTGGTCTGATGTGGGTTTATAATATGATTCTGGTTCGCTCTTATATCGACGGACTGCCGATGGCTCTGCAGGAGGCAGCAAAGCTCGACGGAGCAAACGATTTTCAGATCTGGTATAAAGTCGTTATGCCGCTTTGTAAACCGGTTATCGCAACCGTAGGCCTGTACTATGCAGTAGGACAGTGGAACTCCTTCATGGATACTTACCTGTATGCGAAAAAACTCCCCGATCTGCAGTACAAACTGTATGAGATTATGAACCAGGCGACCATGAAAATGGACGTTCATGCAGGAACCAATGTACAGACGGCCGTAACACCAATGTCCGTACGTATGGCCGTAACGATTGTAGCAACTGTGCCGATCGTTATTGTATATCCGTTCCTTCAGAAATACTTTATCGGCGGTATGACACTTGGTTCTGTTAAAGACTGATAAAAACAGTATTAAAAAATTTTTAGAAAAAGATGATGTTTATTCCTGCCAGGCGAAAGAAAGAGTGCAGGATGACATAAACCATTTTAAGGAGGGCTTTTATGAAAAGAAAAGTAGTATCACTCATGTTAGTATCTGCTATGGTGGCCGGAATGCTCGCAGGATGCGGTTCCGACAGTGGCAGCAGCAAGGGAGGGTCCAGCACAGAGACTGGATCAGCGGCAGAGGCAAGTTCTTCAGGCGAGACAGCAGATGATGCAGATGACAAATCTCCGATTACCTTTGAGTATTTTAACGCTGATGGTAAAAACGGCAACTGGGATAACCCGGTAGCAAAAGCAATCACAGAGGCAACAGGTGTTACACTTGATGTTTCCTATCCGGTAGCATCCCAGGGTGATGCAAAAGAAGATGTTGCGCTGATGATCGCAAATGATGAGTATCCGGACATGATTTATGCAAAAGGCTCAGCAACGGATTTGTATCAGGCAGGCGCGCTGATTGATATGACAGACCTGATTGAAAAATATGGTCCAAACATCAAAAAAATGTACGGAGCAGAGATGGAAAAACTGAAATGGAGCCAGGATGATCCTGGAATCTATCAGCTTTCCTACGCAGGTGTAAACCAGAAAACCCTGACAACAGGCGGAAGCTGCCAGATTCAGTGGGCTGCATTAAAAGAAAACGATTATAAATATCCGAAGACACTGGATGAGTATGAAAAAATGATCAAGAGCTATCTTGCAGCACATCCAAAAACAGAAGATGGTCTGGATATGATCGGTATCACCATGAGTGCTTCTGACTGGCACTGGATGATTACCCTTGGAAACCCGGCAGGACTGATCGCTGATGCATCCCCGGATAATGGACAGTGGATCATTGACGACGAGTACAACGTACATTACAAACATGTAACAGATGAAGAGAAAGAATACTTCAAATGGCTGTGCCGTATGTACAACGAAGGTATCCTGGATCCGAACTTTGCAACGCAGACAGATGATGACTATATTGCAAAAGTTGCCAGCGGCCGTGTTGTTGCTATCACCGATGCTGAATGGCATTACAGCCAGTGCGAAGCTACTCTGGTAGCAGATGGAAAAGTAGATCAGACTTATGTTGGACTTCCTGTAACCTTAAGAGAAGATCAGGTAGAAAAAGCCCTTCTGTATCAGGGAACTACCGTTGGCTGGGGTATTGGAATTACCAAGAGCTGTGAAGATCCGGTTCGTGCCATCAAATTCCTTGACTATCTGTGCTCCGATGAAGGACAGATCCTGTATCACTGGGGTATTGAAGGCGAGAACTACTTCCTCGATGATAACGGACAGCCATATCGTACCGATGAAGGAGTTGCAAAAGCTCAGTCTGATCCGGATTATGCAAAGAATACCGGTATTGACAACTACACTGGATTCCCGATCTACGGAACAGGTTCCTACTCTGAAGACGGATTCCCATACACTCCAACTACCAAAGAGTCTGTTATTGCAAACTACAATACAGCAGAAAAAGAAGGATGCGAAGCATGGGATTTGAGATGCTGACCGACATGTTTGCACAGCCGGAAGAGTTCGATCTTCTTCCATACTCTGCACTGTGGGCATATCAGCAGCCACAGGAACTTGCTGAGAAACAGACAATTCTGGACGAAATTGCTTGGCCGGGACTTGTTAAATGCGTAACTGGTACCGAAGATGAGTTTGATGGAAACTGGGAGAGCATGGTACAGGAGCTGACAGACAATGGTCTGGCAGATGCAGAAGAAGCTATGACAGAGTTCCTTGCTACCAAACTTGTTGATGTAGAGTAAGTAAAGCAAAAACATAAGGTTTTGCCGTTGAACGGAAGGCGGCACAAAAACATGGTCTGATATTATTAAATGTCAGGCCATGTTTTTAAATACAGCGACAGTAATGGGAAATGTGAAACATTGTAAAAAGATAACAGTATATGGAAAATCTGCAAACAATTTCATGAGACAAAATCATAGGGAGGTTTTTGAAAAATGACAGAAAAGAAGGAGTTTCAGGTAAACAAAAACACACCGTTCTGGGATGCATCACTGACGGATCAGGAAAGAATCGACTGGCTGTTAAAAGAAATGACGGTCGAAGAAAAACTGGGATACCTCGCCAGCTCTTCCCCGGATCTGCCGCGCTTGGCATCCCGGGAGTCTCTGTGGGCGGTGAGGCGGCACACGGCGTTGAGGGCAGAAACGATCAGAACGGTCTTGGAAAACCGGATGTGACAACATCCTTCCCGCAGCCGATCGGTATGAGTGCATCCTGGGACCCGGAGCTGATCAGACAGGCCGGTGAAATAACAGGAACCGAGGCGCGCGTCGTATGGCACCGCCATGAGGGCCATGGACTCAGCAGATGGGCTCCGACCGTTGATCTTGAGCGCGATCCGAGATGGGGAAGAAACGAAGAAGGTTACGGAGAGGATCCTGTGCTGACCGGAAAAATGGCCGGTGCTTATATCCGGGGAATGCAGGGCGATGATCCGAAGTATCTGCGCTGTGCAGCGACCTTAAAGCATTTCTATGGAAACAATACGGAGGTCGGCCGCGGATGGAAAAATTCTTCCATTGACCCGCGGAACAAATATGAGCTGTATTTGGAGCCATTCCGCAGATGTATTGAGGATGGCGGCGCAGAGGGCATTATGACGGCATATAACAAGATCAACGGAACGATCGGTATCCTGAATCCGGAAGTGACCGATATTCTGAAAAACAGTACGGTCTCCGTCACGTTGTCAGCGACGGCGGTGCGATGGGACTTGTCGTGAATCTGCATCACTATTTCGGACAGCATGCGGAGACGATCGCAACGGCGCTGAAAGCCGGTGTGGATGCCATGTCTGACGATCCGCGTATGGTAGAGCAGGCGGCACGCGAGGCATATGAGCTTGGCATTCTGAAGGAAGAGGATATGGACCGCTCCATTCGCTGTATGATGGAGACGAAGCTTCGTCTCGGTGTTTATGATCGGGAAAACCTGAATCCGTATGACCGTGTGACCGAGGACGATATCGATTCCCCGAAGGCACGTGAAATCTGTAAAGAGCTGAGCCGTGAATCGATCGTGCTTCTGAAAAATGAGAACGGGGCGCTGCCGCTTGACAAAGCTCTGAAAGCAGAAGATATTGCCATTGTCGGACCGCTTGGTGATGCATGGTATCAGGACTGGTACGGCGGAACGGCACCATACCGCACAACCTTCCTGCAGGGGATGGAAGTACTGAAGCAGGAGAACATTACATTCGCGGATGGTCTGGATCGCGTTGTTTCCGCTGTGATGGAAAAGGTCTTGCCGTAGCAGAAGACGGAACACTTCAGATGGCAGATGAGCCAGATGTGTTTATCAAGGAATACTGGGTGAGGGAAGCTATACGTTCAAGAGTGTCCGTACCGGAAAATACCTCGGTGCAAGACTCTCAGAGTCGCAGGGAGAAAAGCCGAAAATGGGACAGATTGCGGCAGACCGGAGGAAGCCTTCGACTGGTTTGTGATGGAGATTTTCCACGTGGAGCCGCAGGAGGATGGCAGCGTTGTGCTGACCAACCGTTTCCATTACCCGGTTTATAAGGATGCGGAGGGATTTTTCTCCTTCGAGCAGACGGAGGGAATTCCGATTACGATGGAGGTTGTCGAAAACGGAATTGAAAAAGCAGTTGCTGCAGTCCGGGGCAAAAAGCAGGTTTTACTTGCACTCGGCTGTAACTCCGTGATCAATGCGAAAGAGGAGATCGACCGCAACACACTGGAGCTGCCAGAGGAGCAGGAGATGCTGCTTGACCGGATCGCAGAGGCCAATCCGAATACCGTTCTGGTGCTGTTTACGAATTATCCGTACACACTTCAGAAAGCGATGGAAAAACTGCCGGCGATCATCATGTCTGCAACGGGAAGCCAGGATATGGGAAGCGCAATGGCAGAGGCTGTGCTTGGAACCTATGCACCGGCCGGCGTCTGAATATGACCTGGTATGAGAGTATCGATCAGCTGCCGGACATTGACGATTACGACATCATCAAAGGAAAAAGAACGTACCGCTATTTCGACGGGAAGGTATTGTATCCATTCGGCTATGGCCTGACGTATACCACATTTGCGTATGAGACTATAAGGTTTCCTTAAAAGACGACCGTCTGCTGCAGATCTCTCTCGATGTGAGAAATACGGGCGATACCGCAAGCGACGAGGTCGTCCAGATCTACGGTTCCGCTCTGGAATCCTGCGTGAAGAAACCAATCTGCCAGCTGCTTGATTTTGTTCGTGTGAAAAACATTGCCCCGGGCGAGACGAGACACGTTGCACTGGAAATCCCGGTAGAGGAGCTTCGCTTCTACGATGTCATCAGCCGCAGACTGATGGTAGAAGAGGAACGTATGAAATCTATGCGGGCGCATCCTGCAAGGATAAAGCCGTTTCCACAGAAATCTTTATTCCGGGCGGAAAAAGGGGAGTACGCGATCTGAGTGCATTTACCGCGGCAGACCACTACGATGATTACGAGAACATGTATCTGACGGAAGGCCACTTCAATTTCAAGGCAGTCCGCGTGCAGGATGAGACGAAAGAAGGTGTTCTCGTTTACCGTGACTGTGATCTTTCCGATGCTGCTGTTCTGGCACTTCATGTGAAGAGTGAACGCGGCGGCAGTGTGGAAGCCTTTGTGGACGGTGTTTCAATGGGAAGCTTTACCGGTGACACAAGAACCTGCGAGTTCCGCAGTGCTCCGAAACTGGACCGCTATGCGGAGAAAGAAGTAAAAGAGCGCAACCGGTACCGCGAGCCGGTTTATGAGGATGTTGAAATTTCCCTCGCAGACAGACCGCAGACGGACGGCGCATCTGAGATCCGTCTCGTCCTGAAGGGAGATATGCGGATCTGCTATCTGCGTGTGCTGAAAAATAAGAGCACAGGAAAAATTCAGATGGGCGTAGCAAACTAACCAGATAATGTATTGTCTGAAAAAAGTATTGACAAATTGTGTGAATATGAATAAAATATTCCTGTAAAAACAAAATACGGAGATCTTCAGGGCAGGGTGTGATTCCTACTGGCGGTATAGTCCGCGACCCGCTGCGATATCAAACAGCGGCTGACTCGGTGCAACTCCGGGACCAACAGTTAAAGTCTGGATGAAAGAAGATGAAATAAAGTTTATTTGCATGGAAATATTTTTGGTGCCCTGAATTCAAGAAAAGGAATTAGGGCACTTTTTTTCGCGGGCAACGAGCCAAAGTCCGTGCTTGCACGAGACCTTGGCGACTGCCGCGAAAACGAGTTCAAATTCGTGGAGCGTATTTGGACTCGTTATTTCCGGCAGAACCGGTCAAGATCTCCAGAAAAAAGGAGAAATGCAGTTATGAATGCACAGACAACAGCAAAACAGACATCAAAGATGTCGCAAATCGGAAAAACCCGTTACATGGTACAGGTGGCAATGCTCGGCGCCGCCGCAGTCGTATTGATGTTTTTTGACATCCCGCTTCCGTTTGCCCCGAGTTTCTACAAGATTGATTTAAGCGAAGTTCCGGTGCTGATCGGAGCCTTTGCGATGGGACCTCTTGCCGGAGCTGCGATTGAGCTGATTAAGATTCTGCTGAACCTTGTTATGAAAGGAAGTACCACCGCAGGTGTTGGCGAAGTAGCAAACTTCCTGATCGGCTGCGCGTATGTTATGCCGGCCGCATGGATCTACAAAACACAGAAAACCAAGAAAAATGCCATGATAGGTATGGCAGTCGGAACCGTATTTCTGGCAGCAGCCGGCGGTCTTCTGAACGCTTTTGTACTGCTTCCGGCTTATGCAGCAGCCTTTGGAATGCCGATGGATGCCCTTGTGGGAATGGGATCTGCAGTCAACAAAGCAATTACAAGCCTTCCGACCTTTGTTCTGTTTGCCGTTGTACCGTTTAATATCATCAAAGGTGTTGTGGTATCACTGGTAACCATGCTTCTGTACAAGCACATCAGCAGACTGCTGAAGGGTGAGGCGATGAATTAGTTCATCATTTCCGAAATCATTTTTGTAAACGGAGAATCCAATAAATACGTTGTAGAGAGACGGACAAAATGCAGAGAGAAATCCTCTGTTTTTTGTCCGTCTTTTAAAATTTTCGGGGAATGGCGGCAATGGATTGCCCACACAGGTCTTTTAGTAGTACAATGAAGCATAATCGATAAAAGAAAATACGCAGCGAAATTGGAAAGGAGCGCAAAAAAAAAGAGATCCGCACATTGGCTGAAATCTCTTTTCTATCACATTTTAATATTGTTATTATGTCTCGAAACTGTTAAACGCTTTCCAGATGTTCCATCACTTGAACGCCCCATTTAAAAAGGGCGGTTCGCATGGCGAAGGTCAGGACTGCGGTAAGCAGAATCATCACGCTCGTGGTGATGTGGATGTTGAGCTGAAGTTTTCCGTACAGCAGGTAGCCGGCTCCGATCAGGATTGCGCCGACGCTGAGTCGATGAGGACGGAGATCAGGGAGCGGTTGTTGGATTTTATGGCGGCGGTTTCGTTTTCCCAGTTTAATTTCGGAAATGCAAGGTCAAAAAGGAGCTGTTCATAGTTTACGAACAGGGTAAATAAAACCGTGATCGCCGTGGTGTAAAGAAGGGTCGCCGGGTGCAGACCGAAAACGACCGCGATGATGTTGAAGACCAGAGCGTACGGCAAGGTGCCAAGGAGACTGATCAGGATGCCGCTTACCAGCATGGCACGGATCTGGTCGTGATAGCTCATCGGAATGCATTTCATATAGATGTATTCGCTGCCCTTTCGGGACATCGCTGTGGCGGAGATCACGCAGAACATGGACATCATGACGGCAATTCCGGCGGCGGTAAGGACGGCAACTGCGACAGGCAGTTCCCCTTTCAGGAGGCGGAATATGGTGCCATCGGCGACAAGCCGGGTCCAAAGGCCGGTGGTTTTAGCCATGCCAAGGCTGGAAATGACGGAAACGAGGGCAATGCCAAGCATGAAGACCGGCCAGATGAGAGGCATCAGAACACAATTCATAAACCAGGCCGGGGTTCGGTACAGTTTTTTCCATTCGATCATCGCGTAGGTGCTGACCGGATTTTTGCTTTTGACGGTTCTGGTCACTTCTTCTTTGGATAAAATGCGTTTTTCGCTGGTGGTCTCGCTCATGCCGAGGACAGCCGGAAGGTAGATTTTCCAGGCGAGGGCAAAAAAGACAGCAAGGATGACGGCGGTTGTAGCGATGTAGAGTATCATTTTGAGAAAGGATGCATCTGCAAGGCTTCCGGTCATCAGGGGCAGGTTCGGAAAAATGGTCCGGAAGGCGCGCAGAGTGCCCTTCTGGCTTTCCATCAGGTTCATGATATCCTGCATTTCAAAATTTCCGATACTGCGCGAAAATACGTTGATGCCGATCGCAAAAATCAGGGATGCGGCGAATCCGAGGTAGCTTAAGAAATCCTTGTTTCGGATATTTTTGAAAAGACGCATCACGAGCATCGTCAAAACTGCGGCGTAAACGAGCGGCACAACCGGGAAAATAAGGCAGGCGAGGATCATATTGATCCAGTAAAAAATGCCCATTTTGGCGCTGATCCCGTACCCTAACAGAAACGGAAAGAACAGCAGTACAATAAGATAGTATTCGTTCAGCAGACAGCAGAAGCCTTTCGCACCGACAATCTGCGCCGGGGTAAACGGCAGCGGCAAAAGCTTTACGAGGTCAGAGTCCATGTAATACTCGCTCAGAAACAGCGGCAGGCCATAGAAGAAAATGACCATCATGCCAATGGCACAGACGAACTCGATCAGCAGGGTTTCCAGCCCGAGCGGCTGCAGGAAGGTATAGCCGGAATATCCCAGAAGAAACAGTAAGACCGACACGGGAAGGAGGCAGACACCAAGCAGAAGGTATACAACGATACGTCCTCCGTCCGAAAATGCTTTCTTTTTTCCGCTCTTCTGATTGCTTTTTCCTGGTCCGCTTTTCAGAAGGAAACGGGTGAGAATCCATAAGTTACGCATGTTCGGTGATCTCCAGAAAGATATTTTCAAGTGTCTGATCCGGATAGGCCGCTTTTAATTCTTCCAGGGTACCCAGGTATACCTGGCGGCCGTGATGGATGATGGCGATGCGGTCGCAGAGTTTTTCCGCTACTTCCAGCACATGGGTGGAAAACAGCACGGCGTTTCCGGCATCGGCGTGTTCACGCATCATCTGTTTGAGCTCGTGCGCGGAGCGCGGGTCAAGGCCGGTCAGCGGCTCATCGAGAATCCAGACCGGCGGCTTGTGGATCAGTGCGCCCATTACCATGATTTTCTGACGCATGCCATGCGAGTAGCTCATGATACGGCTCGAAAGGTTCTCTTCCATCTCAAAGCGTTTTGCGGTTTCTTCGATAAAACGCTGACGCTCTTCCGTTCCGACACCGTAGATATCTGCCATAAAATTCAGATATTCAATTCCCCTGACGCGAAGAAACGCATCCGGGTCGTCGGGCACAAAACCGAACTGGCGCTTGGCTTCGAGCGGATCCTTCTGGATATCTTTTCCATTGATTTCAATCGTTCCCTCGGACGGTGCCAGGATGCCGGTGATCATTTTTAATGTTGTCGTTTTCCCGGCTCCGTTTGGGCCGATAAATCCGGTGATCTTTCCATCTTCGATATCCCAGGAAAGATCATCGACGGCTTTTTTGCTTCCATCGCCGTAAATTTTGCTGACGTGGTTCAGACGAATCATGTTTTATTCCCCCTCTTTTTTTCTTGTAAAACGAAACTGTGATTCTCTTGCTTCGTTTCTAAAAACAGACTGCCCTTTTCTCACTCCGAAAGCTCTTATCCTTCCCTGCGCAGGAAAAGGAGTCAGGCGGATCTTCGCAATCCGCTTCGCTACTTGCTTGATTCAGTTAAATTTCGAAGCACGGGCTGTGATCTTGTGTTTTTTTCAGTATGCATTCTTCTGCCAGAACTGTCAATCAGCGGAACGAAAAATACAGAATTTTGTAAGAACTTGTAAGACTTTTAGAGCGTGTCTGAAAAAAAAGATACCGCAAAGTGAAGCCTGCAGATTGCGGAAATGCTTTTTCAGACACGCTCCAGAATCAAATCCGATTTTACCCTCTACTTTTTCAGAATCACATCGATGACTGTATCGACTCCATCCGGCAATACCGGGTCTTCGCCGAGATCGGCGAATGCCATGGTCGGATAATCGCTGTGTACCCAGCTTGTGGAAACCGGGATTTCCGCGCCGGTTGCGACGTAGCGGATCGCCTAGATTTCTTCTTTTTTCACGCCGGGCAGCGGCAGCGGCCCAACGGTATTTTCATAGACATGAAAATACAGATGGTTTCCGTGGCGCGTCACACGGCCAAAGTCCGGTTTCTCAATACCGGCTTTTCCGCAGCCGTAAATGCTCTCTCCGTTTTTCTTCATCCACTTTCCAATCTCAGCCAGCCGTTCGATCGACTCCTCCGGGATATTTCCCCTGGCGTCCGGGCCGACGTTCAAAAGCAGGTTTCCACCCTTCGATACGCACTCGACCAACTTTTGATCAGCATCGGTGCCGGTTTGAAGAAGTGGTCGTTGGCACAATAACCCCAGTGATTGTTCATCGTGACGCAGGATTCCCAGGCGATATCGTTTCCATTTACATCCTGGATGCCATTCGGCGGAATCATCTGCTCCGGCTCACAAAGTCGCCGTGGTACGGGGTCGGATTTCCGGCCGCCAGAGAACCGTAGCCCTCTCCGCTCACCTCGAGACGTTGTCGATGATGACATCCGGCTGGAGCTTCCGCACCATATTGATCAGCTCCGTCGCTTTCCATGCTTCGCCGCGCAGCGTATCGTAGGAAAAGTCAAACCACAGCACATCGAGCTTTCCGTAGTTTGTGCAGATCTCGCGTACCTGATTGTGCATGTATGTCAGGTAGCGGTCGAAATCGCGGTCATCGTTTTTGTATGCCGGGTTGTTCCGCATCGGGTGATTCCGGTCACCGTAGTGCGGAAAATCGTCGTGGAACCAGTCGAGCAGGGAGAAATACAAACCAACCTTCAGTCCTTCTGCGCGGACGGCATCAACGTACTCTGCAACGAGGTCGCGGCCGCATTTCGTGTTGGTGGATTTGAAATCGGTATACTGGCTGTCGAAGAGGCAGAAACCGTCGTGATGCTTGGCAGTCAGAACCATGTATTTCATGCCGGCCTCTTTCGCCGCTTTTGCCCATTTCCGCGGCTCGAAATCAACGGGGTTGAACTCCTCGAAATATTTCATGTAATCTTCTTTTGGAATCTGCTCGGTACTCCGCACCCATTCTCCGCGCGCCGGGATGGCGTAAAGCCCCCAGTGGATAAACATGCCGAAACGGGCGTCGCGGTACCACTCCATCCGCCTGTCATAGGCTTCTCTGTCAAATTTGTACATCGTTTTGCTTCCTCCTGTTTTATTTTATATTGGTAATGATTCAGAGTACCATTTCGCATGGCTCTGAATCGTTACGTCAAGCGGATATTCGCAATCCGCTTCGCTACTTGATTCGATTAAATCTTAATTTTCACCCATTTTCCCTGTTTGAATCGGATCGTCGCAAAGATAAACCGCGACATCTGATCCGCCAGCACACCGAACCAGATTCCGACGATGCCAAGCCCCAGCGTGTAACCGCCCAGATACGAAACGATCGTACGAATAAATGTAACGCTGATCATGGATGCAACTGCCGTATAGAGCGTATCTCCCGCACCGCGCAGGCATCCCATGTAAATAACCTGACAGATCTGGAAAATGACGACGAAGATAATGACATGGATGATGCTGACACCGATTTCAATGATATGCTGTTCTTCGAAAAACAGGCTGTACAGCCATCTTCCGCCGAAAAGATAAATGGCAACGAGGCATACTGCGATGCCCGCGCCGATCAGACGGCACGTTCTGCCGTACTCTTTCGCAAGATCCGGCTTTTTTGCGCCAAGCTCCGGCCGATCAGTGCAACCGCTGCGGACTGGAGGCCATCGCCGAACGCAAACGAAAGCGACATAATATTCATGCCGACCTGGTGTGCCGCCATGATCGCCGTCATCATAAAGCCGATCCGCATGAAAACCTGCTCGAAAAACACACTGTACCCGACCCTGACCAGGCTGATGAACGCTGCAATCGTCGGTTTAATTTTGTTCTTCAGAATATAGCCAAGATTCAGGAATCCGTCTTGCTTTGTGATGGAAAGGATGCTCATCACACATCCGACAACCGTTCCTGTGACGGTTGCCAGTGCCGCACCCTGAATGCCGAGTGCCGGGAACCCGAAATGGCCGTTGATCAGAAGATAATTCAGGATAATATTAATCGTATTTGATGTTACATTTGTGCGCATCGTGATTTTTGTATTGCCCGCACCGCGCTGTGCCGAGTTGATCCCCATCTGGATACAGTTAAAAATCATACCGCCCATGATGATACGGAAATATGTTACTGCGCCGTTATGCGTCTCCGCCGTTGAGCCGCACAGATGGATGATCGGACTTGCAAACGCCACAAATCCAACACTGAATGCAGCTGCCGCAAGGATAATAAATACAAGCGCAGTTACCAGAGTCTCATTCGCCGCACCCTGCCTCTGCTCTCCGCGCCGCCGCGCAACGAGAGCAGAAATCGACACATTCAGCGCAAAGAAAAACGCCAGGCCAAGCAGCTTCGGCTGTGTCGTCAGACCGACCGCGGCAACTGCGTAAGAGCCAAGCGAGCTTACCATCAGCGAATCCACAAGACCCGCAAATGCAATAAAAAACGACTCCACGATCGCCGGCCACGCCATGTTGACGGCAGTCTGGAATGTGTCTTTGTGGTATTTCCCCTGTAACTTGTTTCCTAAGTACCCCATTTCTTTTCCTCTCTTTCGTCCCAATACCAATTTCTATTTTACTTTGTTTTAACAGAAGGGTCAATACGGTACCGGCAGAAAAAAGCCAGCCGCAAAAGCAAAATTCTTTTCGCTTTTTGTGGCTGGCTTTTCTTTTATCTTTCCGTAGCGATTCAGACCCCCATCTTGATTCCGCTTACGCTACATCCCAGGATTGCTTCTTATTTTTTCAGCACAAATTCTGCCTTATTCTCTGTCGTGCTGTCGCTTCCGATGAAGACTTCGAAAGCACCGTTTTCACTTTCTACACGCTCATTTTCTGTCAGGAAGCGAAGCTCTTCTTCTGTGATTTTGAAGATGACTTCGGTTTCTTCTCCCGGCTGAAGGGTTACCTTGCAAAAATCTTTCAGCTCTTTCACCGGGCGTACCACGGATGCGGCTACGTCGTGGATGTAAAGCTGTACGGTCTCGGTTCCCTTTGTATCGCCGGTGTTTTTCACGGTTACGGAGGCTTTAATCTCATCTTCCATGCCAAGCTCTGCCTTGTCCAGTTTCACATCTGAAATTGCAAAGCTGGTATAGCCAAGGCCATATCCGAACGGGAACAGTGGTGCGTTCGGGATGTCGAGGTATTTGGAACGGAAACGGTCTTTGTCCTTGCCCGGCACATGCGGTCTTCCGGTGGAATACTCGTTGTAGTGAACCGGCACCTGGCCTACAGAGTACGGGAAGCTCATGGTCAGCTTGCCGCTTGGAGCGTATGCACCAAAAACAACATCTGCGATTGCATTGGCACCCTCGGTACCCGGCATCCATACTTCAAGAACGGCTTTTGCTTTCGATACGACATCGCGCAGGTCGAGCGGACGGCCGTTGAAGAGAACAACGACAACGTTTTCATTAACTTCTGAAACGCGCTCAAGCAGTCTCTGCTGGATTTCCGGAATGCGGATGTTCGCGTTGCTGGTTGCCTCGCCGGACTGCAGACGGTCCTCACCGATCGCAAGAACGACAACCTCGGCCTCCTTTGCTGCGTTTACAGCCTCAAGAAGCATTGCCTCCTCTTCCTCCGGTGTATGGGACTGCTCCATCGCTTCACCGAAGCCCTCCAGACGGATGTCGGAGCCGAGCATCGGGGAACCTGCATGGAAGCTCATGTTTGTCGTATCTGCCTGCGCTTTTACGGCCTCTTCCAGATTTGTCACATCCTTTGCATCTCCGATAAAGGACCAGGCACCCATCAGGTTTCTGCTGTGGATATACGGTCCGACCCAGGCAATTTTTTTCTCCTTGCCAAGCGGCAGGATTTTCTCTTCGTTTTTCAGCAGTACAAACGATTTTCTTGCGGCTTCTCTTGCCAGATCGCGGTGCTCTTTGCAGAGAATGACCTCTTTTTCTTTCGTCTCGTCTGCGTCTTTATACGGATTTTCAAACAGTCCCAGTTTGTTTTTCAGTTCCAGAATACGCATGCAGGACTCGTCGATCAGATCCTCGGAAAGCTTACCCTCTCTTACAAGACGGCACAGGTTTTCGCAGTAAATGCCGGTCATCATATCAATGTCAACGCCTGCCTCGGCTGAGCGTACAGCTGCCTCCTCGCGGTCTGCGCAGTAGCCGTGGTAAATAATCTCCTCGATTGCCGCCCAGTCGGAAATCAGAACGCCGTCAAATCCCATTTCGTCACGCAGGATGCCGCGCATCAGTTTCTTGTTTCCGGTTGCCGGAACACCGTTTACCGTGTTGAAGGAAGTCATTACCATCGCTGCTCCTGCATCGATGCCGGCTTTGTAGGACGGCAGATAGAAGTCACGGAAGGTATGCTCGGAAAGCTCTACCGTATTGTAGTCTCTTCCTGCTGTCGGAGCACCATAGCCTGCGAAATGCTTCACACAGGAAGCAATCTTGTACGGCTCCTTCAGATCGTCTCCCTGGAATCCGCGCACCATTCCGGCACAGAACAGACCGTTCAGATACGGATCCTCACCGGTAGACTCCATGACACGGCCCCATCTTGCATCGCGGACCAGGTCGGTCATCGGTGCGAAGGTTACGTGAAGGCCGGAAACGGCTGCCTCTTTTGCAGCAACTGCCGCACACTTTTCGGACAGCTCCGGTTCAAACGTTGCGCCCTGTCCCAGCGGAATCGGGAAAATGTCTTGAAGCCGTTGATGACATCCAGCATGAACAGCATCGGGATGTGATGCGGGTGCTGCTCCACAAAATCCTTCTGGATTTTCTTTAACGTTTCTGCGCCCATGCTGCCCAGGATGGAACCGGAAAGCGCTACATTTTCCGGCGTAAAGCCTTTATCCGCCATCGGTCCCATGGCTGTGATGTCCATATCTTTATTGAAGAAGGCACCCACCACCTGGCTCATCTGGTTCACTTTTTCTTCCAGCGTCATGTCGGCCAGAAGCTCTTTTAATTTCTGCTCGGTCATTTTTTCTCCTCCATACCTCGTTTTTGCTGTATCTGCTTCTTCAGAAACCCCTAAAATGTCAGAAAAATATCGTTTTTCCGTTTTTTCTGAATCTTATACTGAAATTTTACCACATCTGATCTGAAAAAAATATCCCCTGATCCGACCTTTTTCTTTCACTATTCTGACCTGTTTGCTGTTGTTCCGGTGCGTAAGAAAGTGATAAAATCCTCTGTTATTTCCCGGACATGTGAAGGGTGGCTTTCCGCTATTTTTCACTAAAACTTCTTCGGTATTCCAGCGGTGCGTATCCCGTATTGTCCTTAAACATCTTCGTAAAGTACGAGAAATTGCTGTACCCCACATACAGCGACACCGTATTGATCGGCAGCGTGCTCTGTGTCAGAAGCTTTTTTGCCTCCTCCACCCGCTTTTGGATGATATAATTACTGATCGAAATACCCTTTTCTTTTTTAAAAATCCGGGACAGATAATCCGTATTCAAAAAGACAAGCTCCCCAAGCTCCTCCCGGTGAATCTCCTCCCGGTAATGTGCATCGATATAAGCGCATACCTGACTCGTAACCGAATCTGATTTGTTGATGTACTGTCTGTACTGAACTGCTTTCCGAACCAGTACCCCGGCATATTCCATCATCTCTTCTCTGCCATAAAGGGAATTCCGATGCAGGTTTTCCATGTCCGCATCTGCAAACAGTGCATACGCCTTGATCTCCCGTTCCGAAAGCCATGCATACACCACCTGCGTCAGATCGGTACGGAGTGCTACCAGAAGCTCCCTGGTAATCATTCCTTCCCGCTCCGTCCGGTCAAGGTATTTCTGCAGCCGCTCCAGCAGCTCCTCCGGTTTTTCCTCCGAAAGCAGAGCTTTCCATACATCCAGCTCCTTATTTTCGTAGCTGGTCTGCGGAGCCTGAAATTCGTTCAGAAACAGCACCTCGTTCCGCACGGAAAGGCTTCCCTCCCGCATTTTCTGAAGATTCCGGCTCTGCTTTTGCATCCCCAGTACAGATTCCCACTGTCCAACACCGCACCACAGCTCCAGATAGATTTTTTCATTCATCCACGCAACAAACTGCCGCAGAATTTCACAGTCCCGCTCACTGTCCTGCGGGAATGCTTTTTCCTTTGACTGTGTAACAATCCAGTAGCTGCCCGGTTCCTGGTAAAAAACAGTATCTACCGCAATATCCGTTTCCTCATACAGTTCCGACAGCACATTTTCGATCACAAATTCCATGGTCGCGGTATCCCACATCTCCCGCTTATTGCTCTTTATTTCCGGCATCAGACAAATCAGCCGGAAATAGTGTCCCGGTCCGTATGGCAGCTGACGCTGTGCTGCCGTTTCGCAGAATTTTTCCTCGGAGAAACCGCTTTTCAGCACATTTTTCCAGATATCCTGCTGCAGAATTTTTCTGTTCTGATTCCACTTGATGCTTTCCTGCCTGAGATCCTGTATTTTCTTTTCTTTCGCAACGGATTCCGCCGCACGCTGTACGGCCTCCTTCAGCTTTTCAAAATCAATGGGCTTTAGCAGATAATCGACACTGTTCAGCTGTATCGCTCTTCTGGCATAGTCAAACTCCGCATAGCTTGTCAGGAAGATGACCTGTACCTTCAGCTCCTCTTTCCTGACCCACTCCACAAAGTCGAATCCCATTCCGCCCGGCATCACGATATCGCTGATTACAATATCAATATCCACCATTCCCATGATGTTCTTCGCCTGCTGTACGGAAAACGCAGTGTACACCTCGCTCACCCCGGTCTCTGTAAGATCGAGATTTCTTTTGATACTTTCAATCACGTACTCTTCATCATCCACGAGCAATAGTTTCATGTTCTTCTCCCCCTGTCTTGTATGGAATATGGATATCTACAATTGCTCCGCCGAGCGGGCTGTTATCGAAATGAATCTCTCCTGTATCACCATAATAATAACGGAATCGTTTCAGGCAGTTTTCAATCCCGATATGCTTTCCATGCTCGGAAATATCTTCCCCTGCTTTCAGCCTTTGCAGCGTCTCCTCCGGGAAGCCGTTTCCGGTGTCCGAAATATAAATGTTGACATACTTTTCTTCGCCGCGGTCCTCCGGGTAAACCGTCACGGAAATCAGCGGAACCGTCTCCAGCGTCAGGGCATGTTTTGCCGCATTCTCTACAAACACCTGAATCAGAAACGGGAAGATTACCGCGTCTTTCACTTCTTCATGGACTTCAAAATAATAGGTGAATTTTTCCGGATAGCGCAGCAGCAGAATTTTGAGGTAATTTTCGCAGTGATTCGTCTCCGCCGTCACCGGCACCATCTCGCTTGTATTGCGGAAAATATAGGCGAGATAATCGGACGTAATACGGCTCATCGACTTTGCATGGTCGTACTGTCCGAAGTCAATCATGCTGTAAATAAAGTTCAGACAGTTCATGTAAAAATGCGGACGAATCTGGATTTTCAGGTAATCCATCTCGATTTTCTGTTTTTCCAGCTCCTGCTCATACAGCGTGATCTTCAGACGTCGGATCTGATGAATCATGTTTCGGAATTTATCGTCAATCTGCTCCAGCTCTACCAGATTTCCTTCCGACATCTGATAGGTGAGATCCCCATTGTCATATTTTTGAAGATTTTCCGTAAACATAGCGACCGGCTTCAAGATTTTTGTTTTCAGATGGAACAGCAGCACGGAACCGGCAATCACCATCAGAAAAGCAACGCCAAGAAGGGCAAACACACTTCCCGTCATCAGATTTAAGACTCCCGTCCAGGAGATTTTAATCCGGATTTCAAACGGCGCCTGCGAAAGTTCCTGCCGGAAGGTGTAATTGTCGGTATTAATTTTCGAATTGTCCGTTACAATTCCTTTTTCCGTCAGTGTTCCGATGCTTTTCCCGTTCTGGTCAACGAGACTGACATAGCCGCTCTTTCCAAGAGACAGTTCAGAGAACGGTTCCAGAATTGTCTTCAGATTGACGTAGCAGCCGAGTCCAACGCCCTGACTCTGCGCTACCTTGAGCATATAAACATCGTCTCCCTGGCACATCACGGTCCATTTTTTCTTAACTGCATACGTCTGCTGCGACAGGCTTTTGATCCTGCGCTTCAGCGCTTCCTGCAAATAGGGATCAACGGCGTAAAGCCCGTCGGATGAAATGCTCAGCTGATATAAGCTGTCATCCTTCTGCGTATAGAGAAAAACATTGTAATCCGTTCCAAAATCCCACGCTGCAGATACATAATTCCTTCGCAGCTGCGTAATGACATATTCCTCATACTGATCCTTCTCCATCAGATCCATATATTTCCAGAACGCAGAATCCGGGTTGGAGCTGTCCATTACAGTCGAGAACAGGTTTCGGCTGATTCGAAAAAAACGGTTATCCAGCTCATCCGTATACAGCTTTGAAATCTCTTCCAGCTGCTCATATACCTGCCGCTGCGTCCGGTTCAGAATAAGCACGCTCCCAGCCAGAAAAAGCAGCAGCATACTCAGCAGGCAGATCAAAAGATAACGCCCCTGCTGCGCCAGTGTTGTTTTTTTCGTCTGTTTTGAAATACGCATGATATTTCCTCCTTTTTTCTGTTCCGGTACGCTCGAAATTTTTCCGTGTTTGATTTTACGAACTGATCTTTTTTTCTGAATATAATACAGCAGAAAAACAGTACACCTCATGTTTCCATGAGTCTGTACTGTTTTTCTGATTTATGTCGGAAACACCGAAATGTTTCTCTTTTTTATTCCTGCATGGAAAATCATCCTTTACCGCGCCAAGTGTGATACCTTCTGCGAAGTATTTCTGAAGGAACGGATAGATGATAAACAGCGGCAGCATGGCGATAAATGCGATTGCCATACGGATCGAGGTTGTCGGCAGCTTTGCCACCTCCGCGCCGATATTTCCGGTTACTTTTCCACTTGCCAGGTACTGAATATCGGTGATCATCTGATTCAGCAGGTTCTGGATGCTGTAAAGCTTCTGACCTTCATTTCCTGATAAATAGTATAAACCATTTGTCCAGTCATTCCAATAGCCAAGTGCGGAAAACAGTCCCATTGTTACCAGAATCGGTTTTCCAAGCGGCAGTGTGATGCTGGTGAAAATCTTCATGTGTCCGGCGCCATCGATTTTGGCTGCCTCGAACAGCGCGTCCGGGATACTGGTGTTAAAGTAGCTTCGGATCATCAGCACGTTGTTTGCGCTTAACAGGAAGCCTGGAACAATCAATGCCCAGATCGTGTTTTTGATGTGAAAATACTTTACATACATCAAGTAGGTCGGCACCAGTCCGCCGTTGAACAGCATCGTGAAGAATACGAAAAAGGTAATTGCTCTGCGGTACGGCAGCTTTTTAATCGAAAGCGGATATGCCAACAGAGCGGACATCGCAAGGTTTGCAGCGGTACCGACGATGGTTACAAAAATGGTAATTCCGTATGCTCTCAGGATTTTCTCGCCCTGGCGGATGATATAGGAGTAAGCATAGAAGCTGAATTTCTCCGGGAAGAACGAATATCCGTTGCGGATCAGTGTGTTTTCATCGGTCAGTGAGGAAATAAATACGAGTACAAACGGCAGTATAATGGATAACGTAATCAGAATGAGTGCTACATTAATCCAGAACTGGAAACGTTTTGCTTTTTTTGAATTTGTCATACTTCCATCCTCCTAGAATAATGCCTGGTCTTTGTCTACTTTGCGGACAATCCAGTTGCTCAACATTACGACACAGAAGCCTACCAGAGACTGGTATACACCGGCTGCAGATGACATACTGATATTTCCTTGTTCAATCAGGGCACGGTATACGTAGGTATCGATAACGTTTGTGGTCGGGAACAGAACACCGGAGTTCATCGGCACCTGATAGAACAGACCGAAATCGGAATAGAAAATTCTTCCGATGCTGAGGAGCAGCAGGGTGATGATGGTCGGAACGAGGCTCGGCAGTGTGATTTTCGTAATCTCCTGCCATTTGCTTGCACCGTCCAGTCTTGCAGCCTCATAGAAGGAAGGATCGATACCGATCAGGGATGCGATGTAAATCAGGCATCCGTATCCTACGCCCTTCCAGCAGTTCGCGATAATCAGGATCGCCGGCCAGTATTTCGGTTTCTGGTACCACTGAATCGGGTCAATGTGGAACAACGGAAGGATGGAGTTGTTGACAAGACCATTTTCTGCACTCAGAAGCGCATATACGATGTAGCTTAAGATAACCATGGACATCAGGAACGGAAGAAGAATCGCACTCTGATATATCTTTTTGAGCTTTGTGTTTCTTATCTCCGTAATCAGAATCGCAATGGCAATTCCGACTACCATGTTTACAAGAATAAATGCAATGTTATACAACAGCGTATTTCTTGTAATAATCCATGCATCCTTGGAAGCAAACAGGAATTTGAAATTTTTAAGTCCTGCCCACGGGCTTGCCCAGATACCTTTTGCAAAGTTCAGTTTTTTAAACGCAATCACCATACCTGCCATTGGGATATAGTTGTTAATCAGCAGATACAGAAGTGCCGGAAGCATCATCAGATAAAGCGGCCAGTATTCCTTCAGCGCGTTTTTCTTTTTTCCTTTTTTAACCTCTGCTTTTTTCATAAAGCGTCTCTCCTTTTATGAGGGCTGTTTTTTTCAGGTTCTTTCACAGAGAAAGCTCCACATCTTTTCTGGTAAGAGTGGAGCCTTCGGTTACTGTATCACACCGGATTTTTTTCCGCCCCGGTCGTGCTCTTTTTACAAATTATGGTGCCTATTTCTCTGCAAGAAATGCATCCAGCTGCTCCTGCTTTGCAGCAATGACATCGTCGATTCCCGCATCGTCCAGCGCCTCAAGGAACTGTGGAAGCAGTTCTTCCGGATCTCCGGAGCCGCTGCTAAGTGCGCCGTTGTACTGGCTGATTACGTTGTTCAGCTGATACCTGATCCGCATATTCGCTGTTATCAAAGACAAATCCCAGTGCTTTCGACTCGATACCGGAAGCGTTGAACTCCTGCATTTTGTCCCAGAGCTGCGGGTCAGATCCATCCCATTTGTATGCGATGAACTGGTTCGGAAGCTCCCATCCACAGTTAAAGCTGTAGCCTGCATTGTCTGCTGTTACACCGTCCGGGTAGTTGATGATTCCGTTTTCTTCATCTTCTACTACGTAGTCGGTTCCCTCTTCGCCCCAGTTCAGAAGGTTCATGACCTCCGGGCTGCCATAGATATAATCGAGAACCTGCATTGCTTTTTCCGGATTTTCGGAGTTCTGTGCTACAGAGAAGATAATTCCGCCGTAAGAGGATGAGTTGATGATCGGCTGATCATAGAACGGTACGATTTCAAACTCATATCCTGTGGAGCTCTGGAACTCAACCGGGGTACCTGGATGATAAGCAAAGAACAAGGAGAAGAGATTTCCTGCTTTGCATACGGTTCTCCAGTTTTCTGTGTTTGTTCCGGCATCCTTGCTGATGTAGCCTTTCTGATACCAGTCATGCAGCATAGTTGCAGTCTCCTTGTACCAGTCGCTTGCAAAGTAGTTTTCTACGGTTGTGCTGTTGGTCTGATCCATCAGAGCGCCCGTGTTGGCATCGCCAAGTCCATCAGCGCGGGACAGACGGCTCAGAGGCGTATCACTGTTGTTGCTGGAGAACAGCATTGTCATATCAGGCTCGCCTGCCTGTACGGTCTCAAATACTTTCTCCATATCCTTCGGCTCTTTGATTTCATCGGTATTGATATTATACTTTTCTACCAGGTCTTTTCTCATGAAGATGGCTGGAATGCTGCCTCGTTCGATCTGGTTCGGAACGCCATAGACAAACCCATCAATCTGATTTGTTTTTGCAATATCCTCGCCATAGATATCTTTCAGGTTTGTGCCGTATTTGTCAATCAGTTCAGACATATCCATGATCTGGCCGGAATGCATATACTGTACAGCTGTTGTTGCATTTGTGTACAGAAGATCGATTTTCTCATCGCCGGAAAGCATCAGCTGTAACTGCTGAGATGCGCTTGCCCACGGAAGAACAACGATATCGAGCTTTGCATTCAGCTCCGGCTCCAGAATCTCGTTGATTTTTTCTTCGATTCTCTCTTCATCCTGCTGCTGGCTGCCCTGCAGTACCATAGTTACAGTGTACGGCTCGCCTTTTTCCTCTGTCTTTGCTGTGCTTCCGGAAGCTGCGGAGGAACCGGAATCAGAACTGGATCCTGTGCTTCCGCATGCTGCCATGGAAAATGCCATGGTTGCTGCAAGAATGCCTGCTAACACTTTTTTCTTCATACTTTTTCTCCTTTTCACGTAGCGTGTTGTGTGACCTTTGATGGTTGTATTATAGCAGGATTTTGGCTTACAACTCTATAACTGATTTGACTTTGAAGTATCACTCTTCCGACCTTTGTGTCTTTTTTGTGTCTTTTTCTGTCAAAAAATCTTCCACCATCTTTGCCCCTTCTGCCCCATCGAGTTCGGTCACGGTTCCATTCATGACACGGTAGACTCTCTGGCAGAGGCCGAGGACACTCGGACGGTGCGTCGTAACGATACAGGTTTTGTTGGGACGCTGACGGATGATGTTTCGGAGGACGTTTCGTTCCGTCGTAACGTCCAGTGCCGAGGTAGCTTCATCGAGAAGCAGCACCGGGGCATCGCGGAGGACGGCACGGGCGATGGCAAGCCGCTGGGACTGGCCTTCGGAGAAACCGCGGCCACGTTCCCCGACGCGGCTGTTGATGGTATCCGGCAGATGCTGAACAAAATCCCAGGCGCAGGAGATTTTGAGCGCTTCGATGATCTCCTCGTCGGTCGCATCCTCTTTTACCATGCGCATATTTTCGGCGATTGTGCCGGAAAGGATCGTATTTCCCTGCGGCACATAGGCGAAGAGATGACGCGTTTCGGCGTTCATGGGAACCGTTTTTCCGTTTGAGGCAATGATCACGGTTTCCCCCTCCTGCGGGCGGATAAGGCCGAGAATCAGGCGGATCATCGTTGTTTTTCCCTCGCCGGACGGGCCAACCAACGCTACAATCTCGCCGGGGGCGGCCTGAAACTCCGATCTGGTGATTACTTTGTTTCCTTCTATATAAGAAAATTCTACCCCATGCATCTGTACCCGGAAGCCATCCTTTGCCAGTGGATCGAGCTTGGCGCTCTCCGGGATATGAACTTCTTTTGGCAGCTCTACGAGCTCACGGATCCGGTGCGCCGAGACGGAGCTGTTGAGGAAGGACGGAATAATCGAAATCACGTTTCCAAACGCGCCGGAAAGATTACTCCGCTGCTGCAGGAACAGCGTCATGGTTCCATAGGTAATGTCGTGCGTCCACAGACGGAACAGGCAGTATCCGAACGCCGTAAACTCCACCGCACTCCCGAGAATAGACATTACAATATTGGTTTTAATCGTAAACAGATTATATTTCAGGCTGATGTCCTTGAAAAGTCCCTGCCACCAGCGCATCTTTTTACTGTAATACGGTGCGATGCCAAACGACTTGATCGTATCAAAATTGTAGAACGCTTCTACCTCAAAGCTCATCAGATTACTGCTCATCTCGCGTACTTCTTTGCTGTATTCCCGCTGACGGCGGATCATAAACCGCGACATCAGAAGCAGGAACGGTGCGCTTAAAAAAGCAATCAGTGCCATGACCCAGTCATAATGCAGGATTACGAAAAAGGTGGCAATAAACCGATACACGGCAATGATAATCGTCGGGAGCCAGCTGATTGCGTTGCCGCTGACCGTTCCAATGTCGCCGTTGAAACGGTTGAGTACGTCACCGTTTGCATATTTGCTGATTTCCAGCCAGTCCGCATCAACGATTTTGTCAAAAATATCCGCCTGGATGTCGTTGTTGATGGCGATACCAAGCTTCGTTGAAATGCGGTTGATGACGCTCTCAAACCCAAGGCTGAACACGGTGCTTCCGATCATGATGCAAAGCAGCAGCGGGAGCTTCTGTATCTGGTATCCGGTGATGATATCGATCAGGTATTTTCCTGCCACGCTGCCGACAAGCCCAAGCGAAGTGCTTAAGATACCGAGAATCGTATAAAAAACAATCGCACCCTTATAGCGCGCGCTGTAGCCAAAAATCCATTTCCAGTCATCGATGATTTCCGAGAACGTTCCGTTTTTCCATCGCTCCGACAGGATGCGGAGAGACTCGAAGGGAGCGTCTTTACTTTTCTCTTTGGATTCTTCCTGCATGCGCGTCTCCTCTCTTTTTCCCGTCTGCGGTACGGATCATATCGTATTTTTTCAGCAGCTCGACACGTCCCGCACCCACTTCAATGCTCGATTTCTGTTCTTTTTCTCCCTGCCCCAGCCATTTCAGGATTCGCTGCACGTATGCAGCCGGGAGCAGAAACGGATACCTCGCCGCATAGGGATACTTGTTTTTCATATAGGAAGCTTCCGGAACCAGCGATTTCCAGATTCCCCCTGCTGTGTGCTTTTCCGCCCCGGTCTCTGCCGCATACAGGGTAATGTTTGCACTGTGGATCCGTCCCGCACTCGATTTTCCAAACGAACCGGCATCGAGAATATCGATCAGAAGCGCTTCGGAATCCGGGTGAAGCTTCTTTGCGGCACGGACTGCCCCACTTGCTTCATAGGAAAAGCCCAGATACCGCTCGCCGATATCCAGCAGATTGATACAGAAACACGTCATGTGATACTCTTCGCACAGCTGCCAGAACATTTCCCAGTCTATTTTTCTTCCATATACACGAATCATCTGTACCATGTCACAGATCTGACGGATCCCGACACCGCCGTGAAGAAAGTGCTTGAAGCTGTGACAGAGAAGATAGAAAAGATGATGCGTTTCTTCTAAGGTAAAGATGCTCTGCCCCTGCACTTCCACTTTGGATGGATGCGCAAAAACATCGGAAAATGCACGATTCAGATAACCATAGGCAGAGGATTCTGTGCTGAACAGCCTGGTATGTATTTCATAGAAGACCCCTGTTTTCGGATGAATGTAGCCCATCTCTTCCGGGGCATCACCGTCTTTGGCACCATTTGGCATTGCGGTTTCTTTGTCCCGCACAAAGCCCTTCCTCATAAAACAGGCATCTACTGTTGCAAAATCCTTTGCCGAAATCAGAAGATCCTCATCCCCGGACGGGCGCAGATCTGGTTTCGGGTAGAGACTTCTGCACACAATTCCTTTCATCACCAGCGGCTGCACGCCCAGATGCTCCAGCTCCTTTTCATCGGAAAGAAACAGCGCTGTACGCGAAACCTGCTGCAAAACACTCTGCATTGCCTGCGTTTTTACCTGTCTGCGAAGCTCGTCCGGAAGTTCTGCAAATTCCGGTGTTTTTCCCACAACATCGTAGACCGCTGACAGCAGCGAATGCTGTGCCGCAAGGACAAACAGATGATTCCATTGTTTTTCTGTCAGCCCCTGAATTTCCGCCGGCGATGCTTTTTCTTCTGTCAAAAACGCACGAATCACCGCAAGGAATACGGTTTCTGTTTCTGTAATCATCTTCTTTTCCTTTCATTTTCTCTGCACGCATCATTTTTCTTTTTATCCACACCGAATAACCGGGCATATCCATGCATCAGAATCGGGCGAAGCGGGATGATGCGAATCCAGACCTGTGCAAAAAACTCCCACCAGAACGTTCCCGGTACAAGTATTTTTCCTTTTCGCTCCACTTTTGTCACCCGTGCAAAGATCTGCTTCCGTTGCACATGATGCTCGATTTCCGTCTGTGCATCCCCGATTATGTCATAACCGTCTGCATGAGCGCGGCAGATCCGATGCACGACAAACTGTCCGCCCGGCCGCTCGTAAAATACGATATCACCTTTCCGAAGTTCCCGCGCCGGCGCTCGGAAGAAAATACTGTCGCGTCCATGAATCAGAAACGGCGCCATGCTGCTCCCGGAAATCACCATACGCACTTCTCTGCCCTGCTCTACAAGTTCTTTCAGCATTCCGACATAGGCACGTGTATCCATCATTTCATGCATGTTTCTCCCTTTTCTGAATCATATTTTTGTGCAGTGCAGCTGCATATGTTTCACTTTCGAACGAACCGGTCCCGATCTCCTGCTCCAGCGTTTTCACCGCATCTTCTGAAATGTCGCACGCCAGATGATACACCGGAACTTTCCAGCAAGCTGTTCGAGAAGGTCAAGACTGTGCACCAGTCCCTCCCTGTCCCAGCGTTCATGGTGATCTGTCCGTACAGACTCGTAAATGCCTCTGCCGGACGCAGCCGCCACGCCTGATTCGTCTTTGCCTGGCTCAGCATTACAATGCATCCGACCGGGAGCTTTTTGTTTTCGCAGACTCCTGATGTTCCGCAGACCGGCCAGCCGTTTGCTGTCCACGCTGTGCCGTCATATTCCAGCAATGCCTTATCCCCATTTACGGTACGGCTTCCCCGGTACTGTTCCCAGAGTTCCGCCTGCGTGGTTTTGCCCGTTCCCGATGGTGCAGAAAAGAGCATTGCTTTCCCCTGATACTCCGTGTATGCACAGTGCAGAATCAGGCACGGCTGCTCTGCCAGACGGCGCTCCAGGGCAAGGAGGGAAAGAAAAACAACTTCATACTTTTCAACTTCTGCCAGATACCACCTGCCGACGAAAACCTCCGCACGATTTTGTGCAGTCTCACGGTAGAATGCATAAGGACGCGCTTCTCCTTTCACACCGATCCGGCGGCTCTCCAATCCTTCTTTTGTATGAAACACCTGCAGATCGACCCGATCCACAATCAGCTCTCCCTCCGCTTCCGGCAATATGTCGATGGCCGTAATGATATATGTATAATCCGCAGAATCCGTTTCCACCAAAAATTTTTTCCATATCCACCGGAAGTACCAGCTCTTCCGGAAACTTCAGCCGGAAGGAAAAACTCCCTGTCTGAAATGTTTTTTCCATCAAAAACTCCTCTTTCTCCCCATGATCTTCCCTTCTCTCCGCAACGTATCACGATCCCTTTTTCCGCATTTATGATAACAAAAAAAAGAGACTCCGTCAATCTTCGGAGCCTTTTTTTGTAATTAAATACGTAATTTATTTTGACTGATCTGCAGCGTTTTATAGCCATGCCGGAAATACAGGATCTCCGCCGCACCGGTAATTGTCCACGAAAAGATATACAGCAGATACAGTGACGTAATGGTATGGAAATACGCGAAAATCGTGTACACCCAGATCACACGGAACACACAGGAACCGAGAATAATGATAAAAATATTCTTCCGCAGCGAGTCTTCATCGTTGTATTGCAGAATGGAATCTGCTGATTGCGTTGATATACTCCTGGGATACTTCGCGGTTTGGAATGGATACGTTTTCTTTTTCGTTATCGTATGTCAGATCTTTCATTACCTGTACCAGATTCTTTTCATCACGGAAACGCACCTGACTGTACTGCTCTCTGAGATCAAAAATCAGATAGTCGTTCAGCATGCGCAGCATTTCGTCAATGCCGCTTGTTGCGCTTAAAAATTCCTGCATATTGATTTTTATTACATCATACTGATTCCGATGTTTTTTATATGTTTCACTTCTGCCGATTTTCAAATTCCGAAATAGTGCATCGGTGTCTGTGCTTCTGTCATAATAAGCTGCCAGCATATCCGCTGCCATAGATTTTCCAAATCGTCTCGGACGGCTCACGCACAGATACCGCTGGAGTGTCCGCACACAGCGATTTGTTTTTCGTTTTTGAGCAGATTACATTCCCATCTTTTTCCAGTTTTTACTTGACTTTTCCTAGTTCTTCTTCTATAATCTTTTTGTAATGATAAATGTAATTTATTTCTGCGAACATTCTACATATTTTTCTTGCTGACTGCAGAAATACTTCTGCCTGAAAAGGCACAGCATTTTGCAAGAGGGGAGTTTGTGATGGAACCGATTGCTTCTCCGACCCGGTCGGATTTGTTACAAAAGATAAATGAAAAAAATATCGTGTCAATTCCGATTAATCTGCTGCGTGAAATTGCAGGGGAATATGCGATTATTCCGTTGGGACTGCCTGATCA
>ENA-OQBJ01000042-OQBJ01000042.1-human-gut-metagenome-genome-assembly--contig:-NODE-42-length-57411-cov-3.788650_pt1 | contig 57411 bp, 78 predicted proteins | sample MGYA00242743_ERZ504545 | MGnify/ENA primary metagenome ERZ504545 (study PRJEB26092, sample SAMD00036252) | human gut metagenome | host: Homo sapiens | study: EMG produced TPA metagenomics assembly of... | reverse complement strand
AGAAAAGAAAAGAAACATGTAGAATCGGGCGCAGCTCATATTCGTTCTACATTCAACAATACAATCGTTACGATTAGTGATACAAAAGGCAATGCACTGTCTTGGGCAAGTGCCGGCGGCCTCGGTTTCCGCGGTTCCCGTAAGAGCACTCCGTTTGCTGCACAGATGGCTGCTGAACAGGCTGCAAAAGCAGCTATGGAACATGGCCTTCGTCAGGTAGAAGTCTTCGTAAAAGGTCCGGGCTCGGGTCGTGAAGCTGCTATCCGCGCATTGCAGGCAGCAGGTCTCGAAGTAAACTCCATCAAAGACGTAACGCCTATTCCGCATAACGGTTGCCGTCCGCCTAAACGGAGACGCGTATAATCGATGATTAACCAAGGTGTTTGATTCTGAAATAGGAGGATTTTCCTGATGAGCGAAGATAACAAATTTAAAGTTAAAACCGTCGAAGTCAACGACGGCGGTACCTATGGAAAATTCGTATGCGAACCTCTGGATCGGGGTTACGGAATCACATTGGGTAATAGTTTGCGGCGTGTCCTCCTGGCATCACTGGATGGCGTAGCAATCACTTCGATTAAAATCGATGGTGTTCTCCATGAATTTTCGACCATTCCCGGTGTCCGGGAAGACGTTTCGGAAATCATCCTCAACCTCAAGCAGGTTCGGATTAAATTCCTGGATGATGACGTAGACGAAGTCGACATCACTATCGATATCTCTGGTGAATGTGAATTCACTGCAAACGATCTTAACGTAAACTCAGACATTGAAATTTTAAACCCGGATCTTCATATCGCAACCCTCGATACGGAAGCTGACATCCATATGCAGTGCCATATCGAACGCGGTAAAGGCTATGTTCCGTCCACGCAGAACAAGAAAGAAACGGATATGATCGGCGTCATTCCCATCGATTCCATCTTCTCTCCGATTGTGCGCACGAACTACAGCGTTGGCAACATCCGGGTAGGCAACGAAATGGACTATGATTCGTTGACCCTTGAAGTAACGACAGATGGCAGCATCACGACTGAAAATGCCGTTGCTAAGGCTGCATCGATTATGATCAGCTACTTAAACTACTTCCAGAACATCGCAACCGATGCAAAGGTAAACGATGAAAAAGCTATCTTCACTGACGACGATGGCGAACCCGTGAAGAATCGACAGAACCCGATAAGCAAAATCAAGATCGAAATTCTTGACTTGTCTGTCCGCGCTTCGAATTGCCTGAAACGTGCAAATATTTACACCATTGGCGATCTCACCGAACGGACGGAAGACGACTTGTCGAAGATTCGCAACCTCGGCAAGAAATCTGTCGATGAAATTATTGAAAAGTTAGAAATGCAACAACTACTACTTAAAATCGAGTAATGAAGAATAGTTCGAGGAGGATGAACAATGGCTTATAGAAAGTTGGGACGAGACAGCTCCGCACGTAAAGCATTGCTGCGCAGCATTGTCACCTCTTTATTCCAGCATGAACGCATTGAAACGACGGAAGCAAAGGCAAAAGAACTTCGCAAAGTCGCTGACAAAATGCTTACCCTCGCAAAACGCGGCGATCTCCACGCTCGCCGTCAGGCTTTGGCATACATGGTGGATGAAGATGTTGTCAAAAAACTGTTTGACGAAATTGCACCGAAATACACCGATCGTCAGGGCGGTTATACTCGCATCATCAAGACTGGCGTTCGTCAGGGCGATGCTGCTCCGATGGTAATCATCGAATTAGTATAAACGTATGAATGAGAAGGAGCTGTCCTGAGACAGCTCCTTTTTGTATATGCTCATCCGGAATCTCCGGAACGAGCTTCATTTTCTGGAAAAGGAGTGATACTATGCCGTATCGTATGATGTTAGCTGTAAATTTCACCCCGGAACGACTGGAACAACTTAAACTGTTGGCCTTGCTTACGAAATCGAAGATCAAGGCCGTGACCGATGACGAAAAGGGAGAAACCGTCGGCAAGGTCTTGGGCCTGACCGATGAAGAAATCGCCGAAATCTCGGCCATGCGACAGGACACGGAAGAAGCGAGAGTTCACGAAAATATGAATGAAGATGAAAATCTGCCGCCGGTTACGAAAGAAGCGATCATTCTCTGCGGATTCGACCATAAAGTCGTCAACCTGCTCTTGGACAGCATTCGCCGGGGCCGCCTTAAAAACGTACCTTTAAAGGCCATGCTGACGCCCAATAATATTTCCTGGACCATCGAAACGATTTTGCAGGAACTTTCGAAAGAGCACGAATATTTTCATAAAAAGAGGTAAGGACCATGCGTCCCACGACACTTTGCTTTCCCGTTCGGCCGGACGGGAAAGTATTGTTAGGCCGTAAAAAACGCGGCTTTGGCGTCAGCAAATGGAATGGCTTCGGCGGAAAAATCGAAGCCGGCGAAACTTTTTTGCAGTGCGCCGTAAGAGAGCTTCGAGAAGAAACGGGCTTAAGGGCCGAGGAAAAGGATTTTGAATTGGTCGGTTTCCTGGACTTTCATTTTAGCGCAGCTCCTGAACTGGATCATATCGGATACGTCTATATCCTGCGTCATTGGCAGGGGGAAGTCTGTGAGAGTGAAGAAATGGAGCCTTGCTGGTTTGCGCCTCATGACTTTCCTTACGACGAAATGTGGAAAGGGGACCGGACCTGGGTTCCTAAGGTATTGAAAGAAGACTGCGTCAAAGGCATCATCACCTTCGCAGCCGACGGGGAAACCGTTCAGGAAATGGAGATTCAGCCTTTCCATCCACAGGGATTCGAAGTTTAATTTTTGACGAAAGGCGGCATGCCGGATGAATCGCGATTTCGTAATTTCACAGTTTAAAAGCTATGCAGCAAACTTTGATGCCGCCGATGAAGGCGTTTCCCTGAAGTTAGCCCACTCTTTACGGGTCAGTTCCTGGTGTGACCGACTGGCGCGAGCCTTACACCTTTCGCCGGACGACGTGGATTTGGCCTGGCTCATCGGTGTCCTTCACGACATCGGCCGCTTTGAACAACTGCGGGAATACCATACGTTCATCGATTATCAGTCCATGGACCATGCGAAATATGGGGCGCGATATTTATTTCAGGAAGGCCATATCCGCGATTTTCTGCACGATGATAGAGAGGATGTCGTCATTGAAAAGGCCATTGCTCAGCATAATGCCTATCGCTTGTCGGAGGATCTATCGCCGCGGCAGCGCCTTTTTTGCCAGCTCATCCGCGATGCCGATAAACTCGATATCTTTAAGGTCTGTGCCGACGGCCTGCGGCAAGGTCTGAATGTATGGCGTGTCGATGATACGGACTTTGAACATCAGCCATTTCAGCGGCCGTCATGAAAGAGGCCCGGCAGAAAAAACTCGTCCAGACGCAGGTGAAAAAGACCTTTATGGATTTTTATGTCGGTACCCTTTGCTTTTATTTTGACTTGGTTTATGATGAGAGTCGGAGACTTGCCAGAGAGCAGGGAGCTTTCGATGAGCTCCTCCGATTTCACTCCCAGAATCCGGACAGTGAGGCAAAATTAAATGAAATACGCCGCCTCATTGACGGCGACTGAATTTTTCCGGCATATCGATGCCGGATCCTATCAATACGTAATGGAGGGCCTATCAACGTGGAAATCTTGATTACTGGCGGTGCCGGGTTTATTGGATCACATATCTTGGCAGCGCTGCAGGGGCGGCCGGATATACAGGTCGTCGTTTTCGACAATTTATCCGGCGGTCTCGAGACCATGTGCCAGCGGGATGGAGCTGATCGAAGGGGATATCTGTGATAAAGACGCGTTAGACGCCGTTTTCAGAAGGCATTCCTTCTCGGCTGTCGTCCATTTGGCAGCCCAGACGATGGTTCCTTTTTCCGTAGAACAGCCAATCGTCGACTGCCGGGTTAATTTAGAAGGCGTTCTTCAGGTCCTGGAAGGATGCCGGACCTATAAGGTACCTCATATTCTCTTTTCATCGAGCGCTGCCGTGTATGGCGATAATTTGAATATTCCCCTGGAAGAAGGCGAACGCCTGCTGCCGACGTCGCCTTACGGCGTTACCAAGATGACGACAGAGCACTACCTGCGGGTCTATCATGAGCTGTACGGCTTGGATGCTACCGTTTTTCGCTTTGCCAATGTCTACGGTGAACGACAGGGCGAAAAGGGCGAAGGCGGTGTCGTCAGCATCTTCTGTAAACTCTTATCGGAGAACCAAGGCCTTACGGTCTATGGCGACGGTAAGCAAACGCGGGATTTCGTCTATGCCGGGGATATCGCCCAGGCCATCATCCGGGCCCTGCCCCTTACCGGCTATCATACGATAAACGTGTCGACGGGAACCGAAACCAGCGTCAACGAACTGATCGAAAGCTTTGAAAAAGCCGTGGGCCATGCCGTATCCGTTGACTATAAGGACGCCCGGCCCGGCGATATTATGCGCTCGGTCTTAAGCAATAAGACCTTGGAATCGCTTCTTTCATTCGTTCCTCCGACAGACCTTGCCGAAGGGATCCGCCGCACCTATGAGTGGTACCGCAGTGCCGCTTCGAAGTGAGGCCGCATCGCCTTGACAGGCATGGTAAAACATGACACAATTAACTAGATATGCCTATATAAGTATACAGGAGGAGAGCTCATGGCAGATGATAGAATCATTGTGGCTTTGGATGTCCATTCACTGGAAGACTTGAAGAAGCTGGTTGAGACACTGGGGGACCGTGTTTCCTTTTATAAAGTCGGGATGGAACTGTTTTACAGTGCCGGTCCCGATGCGGTGCGGTATTTGAAGGATCAGGGAAAACACGTTTTCTCGATTTGAAAGTACACGACATTCCCAATACCGTCGGGCAGAGTATTCGCGCTTTGACCCGTCTCGGCGCTGACTTCATGACCCTTCACGGTACGGGCGGCCGGGCCATGATGGAAGCGGCAGCCGAAGCCGTCCGTGATGAAGCGGAAAAATTACGTATCGAACGGCCGCGCCTGTTGGCCGTCACCGTGCTGACCAGCATCGATGAAGATGCCTGGAAGGAAATCGGCGGTCGGGACAATATTGCCGACTCGGTCAAAAACCTAGCAAGACTTGCCAAAGAAGCCGGTATCGACGGTACCGTATCGTCGCCGTATGAAGCTAAGGAAATCCGTTCGATGAACGGTCCGGAATTCCTCATCGTCACGCCGGGCATTCGGCCTACTTTTGCCGTTGCCAACGACCAGAAACGCTTTACGACGCCGTCTCAGGCGCTGCGTGACGGGGCTTCCCATTTAGTTATCGGCCGGCCGATTACCAAAGCGGACGATCCGAAAGAAGCAGCCGCAAAGATTTTAGCAGAAATTCAGGGGGTATAATTCATTATGTTGACAGAAGAAGAAGTAAGACAGTTATTAGTCGAAACCAAGGCCGTATTGGAAGGTCATTTTCTCTTGACGTCGGGACTGCACAGCCCGCTGTATGTCGAAAAATTCAACGTTCTCCAACATCCGGAATATACGGAAAAGCTCTGCAAGGAATTGGCTGAACGCTTTAAGGACCAGAATGTACAGACCGTTATGGGCCCCATGACCGGCGGCATCCTCTTGGCTCATGAAGTCGGCAAAGCTCTCGGTACGCGAGCCATCTTTACGGAACGGGAAAAGGGCGTCATGACCCTTCGCCGCGGTTTCCATATCGAACCGGGTGAACGCGTCCTTATCGTAGAAGATATCGTAACCACCGGCGGTTCGGTTCAGGAAGTCGTCGATGTCGTTAATAAAGCCGGCGGCGTCATCGTCGGTGTCGGCCTCCTCGTCGACCGCAGCGGCGGTAAGGCTGAATTCGGTGTACCGAAAGACAAGGTACAGGCTCTGCTTCACTTGACGGTTCCGACGTACAAACCGGAAGAATGCCCTCTCTGCAAACAGAGCATCCCCATGACCGAACGGGGAAGCCATCACTTAAAATAATTTAGGTCAGGAGATGTTTTGTTCATGGAAATGTTATCGGCCATAGCCCCGTTTTTTGTGGCCGGTTTGATGGGGACCATATTCGCCCGCTTTACGGGTATGAATATGAGCATGTGTGTCCTCCTCCTGTTTTTGTATATGGGAGCCAAACCGGTCGAAGCCATCTCGGCTATGTTGATGTTTAACGTCTTTACGTATTTTACCGTCTACTCCCAGCTCCACGTCATGCGGATCAAAAGCTTTGCCTTCTTCCCCGGCGTGCGGCTGGCTATCCCCATCTTGATTACCGTCGGGGTGGCGGCCCTGAATCCTTTTGTCGGTATCGCTTTCTTTATCCTCGTATTCCTCTTGGAAATCTTTGCTAAGATTTACCGGGAAATGAACCCAAGTCCCGGCCTTCAAAATGGCAGATCGTTCAGATGGTCATTTCAGCCAGCGTCTTAGTGATCATCGGAGCCGTTGCCGTTCAGTTCATTCCGGAAAATTATTACTACATCGTCGGCGGCGTTACGATCTTGCTGTACGCGGTCATCATGTGGCGCATGGGTGACCGGCGCAAAGGCACGGCCTGGTGGGATAAATGGCTGTACCTGTCGGCACTGCTTACCGGCCTCAGCGGCATCGACGGGACGGACTGGCTGACGGCCATGCGCCGCAATCCTGAATCGGTCTTGTCGAAATGCTTCCCCATCGTCATCAATGGGGCCATGCTGATTGCCTTGGTCGTTTCGTACGGCGTGTACCGCTATTTTTCAATCGGTGCCTTGTTTGCTACCATCGGTACAGCTGTCGGCATTCGCCTTTTCGGCTTGTATGAACATTCGGGCAAAGGCAGCTTCTCTTACCTGACCCTGGGCGTCGCCGTCTTGACGGCCTTAGTATTCATGATCGTCCAGCCTGTACCCCATGGATTCCCCATCGTGCCCATGGCCGATGAAACGGGATTCTTTAGCTTTTAATTGACAAAGGACGGCTCTTTTTGACAGGCTCCCTTTAAGCAGACATGGGACATCCTAAAACTCATGCATAAACCGACCTCTTGGAGTTGGACTTGAAAAAGATCTAACTGTAAGAGGTCGATTTTTTATGTCAAAATATAGATGTGAATTCAAATGGATAGGGATAGATGATTTGTAAGTGCGCAGGATAGGGAATCGTGTCCAGTGAGTATCGTGATGTTACGCTTGGACATAGATAGCTGTATGCATGCAGTTTAAAGGAGGTACAGTCCATGTTCAATAAATCCAGGTTAAAGGAAATTCTGACTCAGTATAAAAAAGATTTTCTGCCGAATCATTGGAAAGAGGAAAAATACAAATGGGAAGCCATCAAATGTTTTCAGGATAATTGGGATGTAGATGCAGCTGATTTTGCAGCTATGTTGTCAAAGTCACTGGCCGAGACCGATAATTTGCTTACGTCTATGAATAATTTCCCCAAGGGAATGATCCTCGGCTTTGCTAAGCATGAACCCGAGGAAGTCCGAGCCATGTATCTAGATCTCTTTGATGAAGATAAGGAGGTTTATGATCGTATCCATGTTTTTAAGACAAAGTCTGCTATTCTTCGCGATAAATATGGTAAGGAGGGCGACCAGCACTACCAGCATGAAAATGCCATAACCGTCTACCTATGGCTGCGATATCCGGAAAAATACTACATCTATAAGTTCGGAGAGGTGAAAGCCGTATCGGACGTATTGGAAAGTGGCTATCGGTTTAAGAAAGGTTCCTATAGGGATAATCTTCGAAATTTTTATGAATTCTATGATGAAATCTGTGAAGAACTGAAGCAAGATACGGAGCTTGTGGAGCTCTTTCGAAGTCAGCTCACGGACACCTGCTATCCGGATCCGGAGCTGAAAACACTGACCTTCGATGTCGGATTCTATATCAGTCGGGACTATGCCAAAGGTCATCATTCCGGGGAGGATGGGTCCCCAAGCGAGGGATGGCAGCCAACCCCGTCGGACTATGATCCGGGATTGACGGAACAGGATTGGGGGACGCTTTTACAGGATAAGGACGTTTTTTAACGAAAGTTGTCTCCAAATTATGAAGCGGCTCAAAGAGTGTGGCGGAGCCGCTAGTTGTACACAGCTGGCCGCTACATACGGGGAATCAAAGAATTTCTATAACGCCAATTCATCGGCTTTGGCAAGGCGAGTCGCGGAAAAGACCGGTTGTCCCCTGCCGCCTGATCGTGATTCTAGAGATTCCAAATGGTGGCCCGTCTTATATGTGGGGAAATACGCATCCAAAGAAGATGGTGGCGCTTTTATATGGAAACTGCGTGATCCCCTTTCAAAGGCCCTTGATCAGGTTGATTTGAGTGATGTTGACCTTTTCGCAGCGTCTGCTGATGAAAAGGCTGAACCTTCCTACTGGTGGATGAACGCCAATCCAAAAATCTGGAGTTTTTCGAATCTGCAAGTTGGCGAAGTTGAGGCTTATACTATATAACGAAGACGGGCATAAGCGAAGAATTTTCCAGCACTTTATCGATGCCAAGGCCGGTGATTTCGTTATCGGTTATGAAGCAAACCCGGTAAAGCAGATCGTGGCGCTTGTCCAAGTTAAAGAAGGACAGGACGGGTCGAAGATATATTTTGAAAAGACGGAAGGATTGTCTTCTCCCATAGACTATCAGACGCTCAAAGAATGTCCGGAACTAAAGGATATGGAATTTTTCCGAAATCCGAACGGCAGCTTTTTCAAGTTGACTAAGGCTGAGTATGAATTCATCATGGATATGATTCGCGATGAAAATCCCTTGAAGATGGATGCGGCGATGCAACCCTATACAAAAGATGATTTTCTGTCTGAAGTCTATCTGTCTGCGGAGGACTATGATCGTCTGACGGAAGTGCTGTTTAATAAGAAGAACGTCATCCTGCAGGGGGCGCCCGGCGTCGGCAAGACCTTCTGTGCTAACCGACTGGCCTATTCGCTGATGGGAGAAAAGAACGACCATCAGATTGAATTCATTCAGTTTCATCAGAGTTATTCCTATGAGGATTTCATGATGGGGTATAAGCCGAATGAGTCGGGCGGTTTTACGTTGAAAACGGGGGTATTTTACCGGTTCTGTCAGAAGGCCGCCAATCAACGGGATAAGAAATTCTTCTTTATCATTGATGAAATCAACCGCGGTAACTTGAGTCAAATTTTTGGGGAACTGTTAATGCTAATTGAAAAAGACTACCGTGGTAAGACGATCACCCTTGCGTATAATGGCATACCCTTTTCTGTACCGGACAATCTCTATATCATCGGCATGATGAATACGGCTGACCGAAGCCTGGCCATGATTGATTATGCCTTGCGGCGGCGGTTCAGCTTTTTTGAACTTGAACCGGGATTCGATTCAAAGGGGTTCAACGCTATAAGGATAAGCTGGCGAATGAAACCTTTAATGAACTCATTTCTAAAGTCAGCGAACTAAATGAAGAACTTCGGCGAGATAAATCCCTGGGGAAGGGATTCTGTATCGGACACAGCTATTTCTGCGGTAGGACGAAAGATAACTGTACCGACAGATGGATGCAGGCCGTTGTCGATTATGATATTTTGCCCATGCTTTCGGAATACTGGTTTGACGATGACAGCAAGGTGCAGCGTTGGGATACGATCCTGCATGGAGTCTTTCAATGACAAAGGATAAGCGCATCTTTATAAAAAATATCTATTACATGCTGTCCTATGCCTTCGCCATACTCAGACAATCTACCTATGAAGAAATCGAGAAAGAGCCTTTTGAGAATATCAACAATCTGTTTGCGGCGATTCTTTCTAAAGGAATCGGTTTGCAGCTCAAGCAAGGCCTTTACCGTGAATATATTCATCGCGTAGAAAATCGATACGTCGTTCGCGGAAAAATCAATCTGCCGGGGACGCTGAAAAATCGGTTGCAGCACCGTATTGCGGTGACCTGTGACTATGGAGACCTTTCCGAGGACAACTTACTCAACCGGATTCTAAAATCGACGGTTTGCTTGCTGTTGAAGCAGGAAGATGTACAGGACAAGTATAAGGCAGAACTCAAGCGGGAAATGCTGTTTTTCTCGAATGTTGCCGAAATTGATTTAAAACAGGTCCGATTCTCGGACATCTGCTTTCAGCGAAATAATCGCACGTATCAGATGCTGCTTGCCATTTCTCAACTGCTGATAGAAGGCTCGCTTCTGACAACCGAAGAAGGCAAGTTTCGTCTGATGGGCTTTTTGGATGAACAGCGAATGAGTCGCCTGTATGAGAAATTTATTCTCGAATATTATGTACAAGAATTTGGCCAGCGGCTAAAAGGATTCTCCGCACGGGCGTCGCAAATTCCCTGGCAGCTCGATGATGGTTTTGATGCCTTGCTTCCCGTCATGCAGACCGATATCACACTGACGTACGGTTGTCAGACACTCATCATCGATGCCAAATATTACCATCGGATACTGCAGACCCATTTTGACGTAGAGACCCTTCATTCCGGCAACTTGTATCAGATCTTCACGTATGTGAAGAACAAAGACGCCGAGGTTGCCGGAACAGGGCACCAGGTTTCTGGAATGCTGCTCTATGCGAAAACTGATAGCGACGTGGTGCCCAATCATGTCTATCATATGAGCGGCAATCAAATTTCTGTAAAAACACTCGATTTGAATCAGCCCTTTTCGAAGATTGCCGAGCAGTTGGATGGCATTGTAAGGAATCATTTCGGAATATTGTAAATTCCTTTGGATTTTATTGGACTGGGTCAGTCCGAAAGCAGGAGAACTTACTTCTTTGTCGAAATATATAAACATATGTCATTATCTATCGCTTATGTTTGATGGGAGGGGGAGTCCCTTATGAAAAAGTGTATGATGGCGGCCCTGTTTATGGCGGCCTTGGCGGTTAGTCCTGCTTTTGCGTATAATGAAGGGCCAATCATGGGGCCCTATGTATCGGTGCCGGGATTGACGGCCATCCAGCAGTGTAAACTCATGGTTGCCGGCAAGGTCATGGATCCGGCTGACGGAGCGGTGCTGCAGAAAGGCGATGTGGTCATGATTCCACTGCGTAAAGTCGCTGAACAGTTAGGGTATACGGTAAATTGGGACCCGACGGACCAGAGCGTCCGCGTCGAAATGAACATTGCCTATATCATCATCAAACCCGGTGAAGACTGGTATGAACGCATCGGGACGATTAAGAAAATCAATTTGAACCGCATCTTCCAATATGGCACGGGCCCGGTCAATGTTAACGGCACGATGTACGTACCGGCTCAGCTTTTTGAAGCCTTGTACAATAACGTGTCCGTTTCCCCGCAGGAGGTAATGATTACGCCGGCGGACCAGGCTTAAAAATAATCCGGCTTTAGGGAAGACCCTAAAAAATTTCTTGACTTTATAGCCATGGCCGATAAAATAGATAGAGAATATACGACAGTCCTGTGAGGCTGTGTGATTCTTATACTTCTAGCTTGTACCTTTAATATAGTCCGGAGAGGCTACAAAGGGACATATTTTGCCATGCTTAGAATATGACCTTTGCCTTTCGGCAGAGGTCTTTTTTTCAAGGAGGATTCGATGGTTAATATACAGGGCAAGAGCCTGTTGGGACTCCAAGGAGTGCCGAGGGAAGAAATTGAGTTGATCTTGAAGGTGGCCAAGAAAATGAAGGCTGTCGTCAAGAGCGACAACAAGAAACTGTCTTTGCTCAAAGGCAAGTCGGTGGTCAACATGTTTTGGGAACCGAGTACCCGTACCCGCGGTTCTTTTGAAATGGCTGCCAAGTATCTCGGTGCCGACGTCATCAATTTCACGCCCCGAGGAAGTTCCATTCAAAAAGGGGAAAGCTTCCGCGACACGCTCTTAACGGTGACGGCCATGGGTGTCGATGCCATCGTCATGCGTCAGAAACAGGAAGGTTCGCCGTACTTTGCCCAGCGCTGTGTCGACCCGATCATTATCAACGCCGGTGACGGAGCTCACGAACATCCGACGCAGGGCCTCCTCGACATGTTCACCATCCAGGAAGTGAAGGGCCGCATCGAAGGATTGAAGGTCGTCATCGTCGGCGATATCGACCACGGCCGCGTTGCCCGTTCCAATATTTACGGCCTCAAGAGATGGGCGCCGACGTCCACCTCGTCGGCCCGCGGACGCTGCTCCAGCCGGAACTGGAAGCCATGGGCGTCACCGTCCACTATGACCTGAAGGAAGCTCTCAAGGATGCCGACGTCATCAACGTCCTGCGCATTCAGAAGGAACGGCAGGGCATCGGATTCTTCCCCAGCGCCGGCGAATATAACTCGCTGTTTGGAATCAAGAAAGACCGCCTCAAATGGGCTAAAGACGACGTCCTCGTCCTTCATCCGGGCCCGATGAACCGCGGCATCGAAATTGATTCCGACGTTTGCTACAGCGAACATTCTTCGATTCAGGAACAGGTCATGAACGGCGTATCCGTCCGCATGGCCGTATTATATCTGACAATTATGGGAGGCGATGACGTTGACATTACTCGTTAAAGGCGGCAGAGTTATCAATCCGGCTATGCAGCAGGATGAAATTTGCGATATCCTCATTGAAAATGGAAAAATTAAAGAAGTCGGTGCCAATCTCACGGCAGACAAGGCAGAAGAAGTTTTTGACGCTTCCGGTCTCGTCGTAGCACCGGGCTTCATCGATATGCACGTCCATCTCCGTCAACCCGGCCAGTCGGGCAAGGAAACGATCGAAACGGGAACTCAGGCAGCGGCTGCGGCGGCATTACCCGCGTAGCACCATGCCTAACACCAAACCGGTCATCGATTCGGCCATTGTCGTCGACGGCTTGAAGTATAAGATCGAACACGAAGCGAAGGTTAAGGTAGAAATTATCGGCGCCATTTCTAAAGGCCAGCAGGGCCAGGAATTGTCGGCCATGGGCGCGATGGCCAAAGAAGGAGTCGTCGCTTTTTCCGATGACGGCCACTACGTCGAAAATTCCGACTTCATGCGTAAAGCCATGGAATATGCCAGCATGTTCCACAAGATCATCATCGACCACTGCGAAGATGACAACCTCATCGAAGGCGGGAATATGCACGAAGGCGTCGTATCGAATGAATTGGGCATGAAAGGCCGTCCGGCCGTTGCCGAAGACATCGCCGTTGCCCGCGACATCTTCTTGGCAGAAGCGACGGGAACACCGGTCCACATCGCCCACATCAGCACCAAGAACGCCGTCGACCTCGTCCGCCAGGCTAAAAAGCGCGGCGTCCAGGTTACGGCAGAAGTTACGCCGCAGCACCTCATCTTTACCGATGAAGCCCTGCGCACCTTTGAAACGCGCTACAAAATGAATCCGCCGATCCGCTCGGACATCCACCGCGATGCCTGCGTCGAAGGGCTTAAAGACGGCACCATCGATGCTGTCGTTACCGACCATGCACCCCATGAATGGGAAGAAAAAGACCAGGAATTCAATTTGGCACCCAGCGGCTTCGTCGGCCTTGAAACGAGTGTCGGCGCTATGCTGACCCATTTGTATCATACGGGCATCATCGACCTCATGAGCTGGTCAATGTCATGTCGACGGCTCAGGCCAAGATCCTCAATCTGGATGCCGGCGTCATTGCACCGGGGAAAGATGCCGATTTAACGTTCCTTGATCTCGATAAAGAATGGACCGTCGATTCCTCGAAATTCTATTCCAAGGGAAAGTCGACTCCTTTTGATGAAATGATCTTCAAAGGGAAGGCGGCAGCGACCATCGTCAATGGTAAATTTGTGATGAAAAACGGGGAGGTTTTATAATGAAAGGTGTCCTCATATTAGAGAACGGACAGAAATTTTACGGCAATATGCTGATGGACGAACCGGCCGTCGGCGAAGTTGTCTTCAATACAGGCATGACAGGCTATCAGGAAACCTTTACGGACCCGTCCTATGCCGGTCAGATCATTACCCTGACCTATCCGATTATCGGCAATTACGGTTTGTTCCATGAAATCGAACAGGCTGACCGCCCTTATGCTGCCGGCTTCATCGTCAGCGAACTCTGCGAAGAACCGAGCAACTGGCAGAATGAAGGTCAGCTGTCTACCTTTATTATGACACACCACATCCCCTGCCTCTACGGCGTCGATACCCGTGCCATTACCCGGGCTATCCGCAGCAGGGGGTCATGAAAGGCGTTATCGTACCGGAAACGATGGAAGAAAGCGCTATTAAAGAACTCTTTGATACGCCCCTTGAAACGCAGCTCGTAAAAAAAGTTTCGACGCGGGACATCAAGCACATGGGCGACGGCCGCTACCATGTAGCCGTCATGGATTACGGCGCCAAGGGCAATATCCTTCGTGAATTGGTCAATAACGACTGCCGCCTGACAATCTTCCCGGCAACGACCAAGGCCGAAGACGTACTGGCCATCAATCCCGACGGCATCTTCCTCAGCAACGGCCCTGGCGACCCTAAAGATATTCCCGATATCATCGATAACGTTAAACAGCTCATGGGCAAGAAACCGATTTTCGGCATCTGCCTGGGCCTGCAGCTCATCGGCCTGGCCCTTGGCGGCAAGAGCCGTAAATTGACCTTCGGCCACCGCGGTTCCAACCATCCGGTCAAAGATATCCGCACGGGCCGCGTCTACATCACGTCTCAGAACCACGGCTACATCATCGATGAAGATTCCCTTCCGAAGGATGAAGTCGTCATTACCCACCGCAACCTCCATGACAACACCCTTGAAGGTTTTGAAGTTCCGTCCCGCAATATCATGTGCGTCCAGTACCATCCGGAAGCCTCGCCGGGACCGACGGACAATCTGTATCTGTTTACACAATTCGTCAAGATGATGGAGGAAAAATAACATGGTAGAAGGATTGAAGAAAGTACTCGTTATCGGTTCCGGCCCTATTATCATCGGGCAGGCCGCCGAATTTGACTATGCCGGTACCCAGGCCTGCCGGGCCTTGAAAGAAGAAGGATTGGAAGTCGTCCTCATCAACAGCAACCCGGCGACGATCATGACCGACGAAGACATTGCCGACCGCGTCTATGTCGAACCGATTTCCCTCGACTACGTTACGGAAGTCATCGAAAAAGAACGGCCCGACGGCCTCTTGGCCACCCTCGGCGGTCAGGTCGGCCTCAACATGGCTGTCCAGTTGGCCAATGCCGGCGTTCTCGAAAAATACAATGTCCAGCTCCTCGGTACGCGCCTGTCGGCTATCGAAGAAGCGGAAGACCGTGAATTATTCAAAAAGGCCATGAACGATATCAACCAGCCGGTACCGGAAAGTGATATCTTTGAAGACGTTCCCTCGGCCATTGAATTTGCCGATAAAATCGGCTACCCGATCATCGTCCGTCCGGCCTTTACCCTCGGCGGTACCGGCGGCGGCATCGCCCACGACGAAGATGAACTGTTCATGATCGCTACCCGCGGTATCAAGCTCAGCCCGATCAATCAGATCCTCGTCGAACGCTCTGTTGCCGGCTGGAAAGAAATCGAATACGAAGTCATGCGCGATAAGGCCGATAACTGCATCATCGTCTGCAACATGGAAAACGTCGACCCCGTCGGCATCCATACGGGCGACTCCATCGTCGTCGCTCCCAGCCAGACCCTGAATGACCTGCAGTATCAGATGCTGCGCACGGCATCCCTCGATATCATCCGCCGCTTGAAAATCGAAGGCGGCTGCAACGTCCAGTATGCCCTCGACCCGAACAGCAACCAGTACTACGTCATCGAAGTCAATCCTCGTGTCAGCCGTTCGTCGGCCCTGGCTTCGAAAGCGACGGGCTATCCCATCGCCAAAGTTGCCGCCAAAGTGGCCACCGGTCTTACGTTGGACCAGATTACTAATGCCGTTACGGGCAAGACGACGGCCTGCTTCGAACCGACCCTCGACTACTGCGTCGTCAAGTTTCCGCGCTGGCCTTTCGAAAAATTCGCCTTGGCCGATAAATCCCTGGGCACCCAGATGAAGGCGACGGGCGAAGTCATGTCCCTCGACCGCTGCTTTGAAGGGGCCCTGCTCAAAGCCGTTCGCTCCCTGGAAATCGGTGTCAACTACATTTCCATGAAGAAGCTTGAAAGCAAGTCCCTCATCGATATCGTCGAACTCCTGCAGAAGCAGGATGATGAACGACTGTTCGTCGTCGCTCAGGCCCTGCGCCTCGGCATCAGCGAAGAAAAGATTCACTACATCACCGGTTACGACCTGTGGTTCCTCCATAAAATCAAAAACATCATCGACGTCGAATTCGACCTGCAGCGCAACAATCTGACCATCGATAACGTTCGCTTGGCCAAACGCTACAGCATGCCCGACGCCGTCATCGCCGAATTTACCAAAAAGACGGAAGAAGAAGTCCGTCAGTTCCGCGTCGACCACGGCATTATGCCGACCTTCAAGATGGTCGATACCTGCGCGGCTGAATTTGAAGCGCTACGCCGTACTACTATTCCTGCTATGCGACGGAAGACGAAGTCAAACCGCTCGGCAAGAAGAGCGTCATCGTCCTCGGGTCCGGTCCGATCCGCATCGGCCAGGGAATCGAATTTGACTACTGCTCCGTCCATTCTGCCTGGGCCCTGCGCAAGGCCGGCATGAACAGCATCATCATCAACAACAACCCGGAAACGGTCAGCACCGACTTCGATACGTCGGACAGCCTGTACTTTGAACCGCTCATGGTCGAAGACGTCATGGCTGTCGTCGAAAAGGAAAAGCCCGTCGCGTCATCTGCCAGTTCGGCGGTCAGACGGCCATCAACCTGGCGGCTCCCTTGGCTAAGCGCGGCGTCACCGTCCTCGGCACTTCGGTCGACGGCATGGACCGGGCAGAAGACCGGGAACGTTTCGATGAAGTCCTGGCCAAATTGAACATTCCTCGTCCCGACGGCCGCATTGCTACCAGCGATAAAGAAGCCATGAAGGTCGCGTCCGAATTGGAATTCCCGCTCATCGTCCGCCCGTCGTACGTCCTCGGCGGCCGAGCTATGGAAATCGTTTACAATGAAAAAGAATTGGAACGCTATCTCCGTGAAGCCGTCATCGCTTCGCCGGATCATCCGATCCTCATCGACGAATACATGGTAGGCCGTGAAGTCGAAGTCGACGCCGTCGCCGACGGAACCGACGTCTACATCCCGGGCATCATGGAACAGGTAGAACGGGCCGGCGTCCATTCCGGTGACTCCATTGCCGTCTACCCGCCGCAGCACCTCGACGATGACATGATCGCTCAGATCGTCGACTATACGACCCGCATCTCCCTGGAACTCCAGGTCAAAGGCTCGGTCAACATCCAGTTCGTCGTATCTCGCGGCAAATTGTACATCATCGAAGTCAATCCGCGTTCGAGCCGTACCGTTCCTTTCCTCAGTAAAGTAACGCACTTCCCGATCGTCGAAATCGCAACCCGCATCGCCCTCGGCGAAACCTTGAAGGATATGGGGATTCACAGCGGCCTCATGCCGGCGAAGAAACACGTTGCCGCTAAGGCTCCGGTCTTCTCCTTCAGCAAGATTGGCCTCGCTGAAATCGCCCTCGGCCCGGAAATGAAATCGACCGGCGAAGTCATGGGTATCGGCCATTCCTACTCGGAAGCCTGTATAAGGCCGTCAACGGCGCTAAGATGAAGATCCCTGCCGGCGGTACGATCTTGGTTACCGTCGCCGACCGCGATAAAGCCGAAGCCCTCCATCTGCCGAAGGCTTTAAGGAACTGGGCTACCACATCATCGCCACCGAAGGCACCGGCTCCTACTTCAACGATCACGGCATGCCCGTCGACATCGTCCGCAAGATCCATGAAGGCGGTCAGAACATCGCCACCATGATCCGCAACGGTAAAATCGACTTGGTCCTCAATACCCTGACCTATGGCAAACATCCGGAACGTGACGGCTTTAATCTCCGCCGCATGGCTGTTGAATTAGCCGTTCCCTGCCTGACCTCTCTGGACACGGCTCGCGAAGTCCTGCGCGTCTTTGCCAATAAGGCAAGAACGACGGCTATCATCACGTCGCAGCCCTTCAGGATTACGATATGGAATAAGGTTACAGGCCTTGAATCGGTCTGCTAATACAGAAGTCTCTCACAATCGTGGGAGGCTTCTTTTTATGCCCGCAGTTTTGATATGGACCGGCAAGGTGGGATCGGGTTTTGTAAGGAGAAATTATGCTATAATAAACATAATTACAGAAAGGATGATGATCATGAAATTAAAGCACAGCTTACTTGCGGTGACCTTTGGCGCCGCCTTGACCTTTGGCAGCATCTTTGGCGCCCAGGCCTTCTTCAACAGTCCCTTGGCAGCCAACAGTAATTACCGGCCCATCAACTTCGGCATGGGCTACGAAATGTACGTCGACCTCAGTTCCTTAGAAACCATTAAAGATAACGGCCAGGGCTGGATCTTTAAGGTCAATGTCTTCCGCTCGCCGGAAGATTCGGGACGCATCGAAGGGACGTATACCCTGACCTATAAGATTTTCCGCGGACAGGCCTGGATATACAATGACTCGACCAATACCTGGCTGGAAATCCCCATGCGGAAGAAAGAACTGAAGCATAAGGATATTGCCGACTTCGTCACGGTCAACCTCTGTTACCGCCAGAAGACGGGTCAGTATTTAAACGATGACTACGGCTATGTTCAGGGGATGGAACGCTATTACAAGGGGGAGTCGTAACGGATGCGGCCGTTCATGTTCCGGCGCCGCTGAAAACCGGTGACTACATCGGCATCGCGGCACCGGCAACGCATGACGAGGGGCAGGATATTTCAAAGGCGGTGGCACGTCTGAAGCAGGCCGGTTACCGGGTAAAAGTCATGCCGACGACGTCCGGGTCCTACGGCTTCTTTTCCGGAACCGATGAGGCGCGGGCCAATGATGTGAACGCCTTATTCCATGACGATGACGTAAAGGCCATGGTCTGCCTTAATGGCGGTTACGGCTCGGCACGCATCCTCGATAAACTCGATTATGACTATATCGCAGCCCATCCCAAATGGGTCGTCGGCTTTAGCGATATTACGGCCCTTCAGGTGGCCTTGTGGGAAAAGAGCCATCTGGTTACGGCCAACGGCCCGTTGATGGTTACTTTAGGGGATGCGAATGATTATACAGCCAATCAATTTTTTAACGGTCTGACCCGGTCTGACTGGCACGGTAACTTGGCCTTGCCGGCTGGACGCAAATTGAAAACGATCGTTTCCGGGACGGCAAAAGGCCCCATCGTAGGTGGTAACTTGACCCTCATTGCCTCTCTCGTCGGTACACCCTATGCTCTCGACGGCACAGGGTGTATTTTGGTGCTCGAAGATACGGGAGAAAGCTCGTACCGTATCGACCGCATGATGAATCAGCTCTGGCAGAGCGGCCTCTTATCGCGGGTTTCTGCCATTGTTTATGGCGATTTTACGGCTTCTTCTCACGACGAAGGTGACTTTACGACGGATGAGGTATTGGATTATTATGCTCACTTGGCTCAGGTACCGGCCATCAAGGGCCTTCCCGTTGGCCATACGTCTAATAAGGCCTTTATTCCGTACGGTATCACGGTTTATCTTAATGCTAGTGGGGCGGAAGCGTCCTTGTCTTTTCAGGAATGATAAGTTTTGACGAAAAGGTATAATGATAATTATGTAAAAACAATGCATATTTTATTGACAAAACATTTTAATTCAACTATAATGAATTAAAATTCAATAAAACATCAAGGTATAAGCTATTTAGAGGTATAAATTGTGTTTCTGGGAGTGATGCATTGTGAAGACGAAAGTATTTATAGATGGACATGAGGGGACGACAGGCCTTCGGATTCATGAACGCCTGAGCCAGCGTCAGGATATCGAATTGATTCCCATCGCTGACGAACACCGCAAGGACCCCGATGCCATCCGCGCCTGCCTCAAAGCCGCCGACATCGCCTTCCTTTGCCTTCCCGACGATGCGGCTGCTGAAGCCGTCAAATTGGCAGAAGGCTGCAACGTCCGACTCATCGATACGTCGACGGGCCGGCGGGTAGCACCGGGCTGGACCTACGGCTTCCCTGAATTGTCGAAGGCGCAGGAAAAAGCCATCGCCCACAGCGATTTCGTCGGCAATCCCGGCTGCCATGCCAGCGGCGCCATTTCGATTTTGCAGCCCTTGACGGCAGCGGGATTGGTCCCGGCCGATTATCCGGTGACGGCCTTTTCCCTGACCGGGTACAGCGGCGGCGGTAAGAAGATGATCGCCCAATATGAAGGCCATAAGAGCGCTGACCTTTTGGCACCGCGTCAATACGGCCTGAGCCAGCAGCATAAGCATTTAAAAGAAGTCGTTTCCATCTGTCATTTGGCACAGGAACCGGTCTTTACGCCCATCGTCGATGACTATTACAGCGGCATGGAAGTGATGATTCCTTTCTTCAGCCAGCTGTTGACTAAAAAGGTTACGGCAAAAGACGTGTGGAATATCTTAGCCGAGCATTATGAAGGCTGCCCCTTCATCCACGTCCTCGACTTTGGGGTCGACAAGGGCGGTTTCATCAGTGCCAATGACATGAGCGACTACGATGACATGGAAATCGTCGTGACCGGCAATGACCAGCGCATCATGGTCACGTCTTTATTCGATAACCTGGGAAAGGGCGCTTCCGGTGCGGCCATTCAGAACATGAACCTCATGATGGGCATCGATGCAACGACAGGATTACAGTTAAAACATTAGAAAGGTGGAGTCAGTATGAGTCAGGTTTATGATAACTTTGGCGTACCGCAAGGATTTCAGGCTGCCGGTACGTACAGCGGATTATGCAGCAGCCGTGTGAAATTAGATGTCGCCATGATCGTAAGCCGACGAGACTGCTCCATCGTAACCGATACGCAGCAGGGGATGACGGCCCGGTCCGGAAAGGTCCTGGTACTGCACAATGGAATGGCGCTTCCAGAAGGCCTGAGGGGGCGCGAAATTTCAGAGGAAGTCTGTCAGGCCGTCGGTACCTGTATCGAAGAAGCTCCGGCTTCGGTAGCCCTCGTCGCCAGCGGTGCCAAGGGCCAGTATTTCCGGCCATCCCTCTTGATCCATAGTCTGAAAAATCTGACGGCCGGCTCGATACGGATAGTCAGCCTGTCGAAGCCGTTATCGACAATGGCGGTGACGTGTCGGCCCAGACCGTTCTTCTGGCAGATAACGGCGGGGCCTTAAGCGGCATTGCCGCTGACGGGACGGCGGACAGCGACGGCTTATGCGTCATCATGACCGACGCCGAAGCCGACGGCGCTATGATTGAAACGGCACTGGCTCAGGTCAAGGCTGATATGGATACGGAGAATTTTACCTTCATCGTCATGGCCAATGGGGGAGCCGGCAGTCAGCCGGTCGGCCAGGATGACTTTTCCGAAGGAATCGAAGCATTACTGGTAAAATTAGGCTTTCAACATGCTTTGAAAGCGTGCAGTTAACTAGGGGGAAGACAATATATGTTCAAAAGAAGTGATCTCGTTTCAGAGGATGTAAAAGCCGTGACCAATGCCCAAAAGGCGCAGATTTGATGAATGCCCTGCCATACATCAAAAAATACAACGGAAAAATCGTCGTCGTCAAATACGGCGGCAATGCCATGATCAATGAGACTTGAAGCGGTCGGTCATGGGCGATATCGTCTTATTGAACCTCATCGGCGTCAAAGTCGTCCTGGTCCACGGCGGCGGTCCGCATATTAAATCGGCGCTGGATCAATTGGGCATCGAATCGAAGTTTATCAATGGCCTGCGGGTGACCGACGAAGCGACGATGAAGGTCGTCCAAATGGTCCTGGCCGGCCAGGTCAATAAGGATCTGGTTAATCTCATCGGCTCCATCGGCGGCAAGGCCATCGGCCTCTGCGGCATCGACGACCAGATGATCAAGGTCCGCAAACAGAGCGACGAACTGGGCTATGTCGGACGCATTACCGACGTCGACGTATCCATCATTCAGGATAACCTCGATAAAGGTTATATCCCGGTCATCTCGACGATCGGGACCGATACCAATGGCCAGGCTTACAATATCAATGCCGATACGGCTGCGGCTCAGATTGCCGGCGCCCTAAATGCCGAATGTATGCTGTCCATGACCAATATCGACGGCGTATTAAAAGATCCGTCCGATCCCGATTCACTGTTGACGGAAATTACCCTTGAACAGTCTCGTCAGTTAGAGCAGGACGGCATCATTGCCGGCGGCATGATTCCCAAAGTACAGTGCTGTACCGATGCCATCAAAGCCGGTGTCAAGCGGGTGTTTATCATCAACGGCACCGTACCTCACGCCATTCTCATTGAAATGCTGACCGAAGAAGGCTTGGGAACGATGTTCGTCGGCCACTATTCGTTAGGGAAGTAAGGCTGTTCTTTTGGTACACTGGATTGTCGACCCGGATTAGGGCAAAAAGGAGATACAGAACATGGCAGAAGATTATAAAACTCTGGATAAACAATATATCGTCAACGTCTACAATCGGATCGGTGCCGTCCTAGACCACGGCAAGGGAGCCACCTTATACGACGTAGAGGGGAAAAAGTATATCGACCTCAGTGCCGGCATTGCCGTCAATATCTTTGGCGTCTGTGACGACGAATGGATTCAGGCCGTCGAAACGCAGCTCCATAAATTGAGCCACATTTCGAACGTCTTTTACACGGAACCGCAGACCGTCTTGGCCGAAAAATTGTGCCAAAAGACGGGGATGAAGAAGGTGTTCTTCTCGAATTCCGGTGCCGAAGCCAATGAATGTGCCATTAAGACGGCCCGGAAATATTCTCACGATAAATATGGCGACGGCCGCCATACGATCATCACCTTGAAAAATAGTTTCCATGGCCGGACCTTAGCGACCCTGACGGCCTGCGGCCAGGACTCTCTCCATCAGGACTTTGGTCCCTTCGTCGACGGTTTCGTTTACGCCGAAGCCGATAATTTTGACGACGTCAAACACTTATGCGAAACGAATAAGGTCTGCGCCATCATGATGGAAATGGTACAAGGCGAAGGCGGCGTCCATCCCCTCGATAAGGATTTTGTCAAACAGGTGGAAGCTTACGCCAAGGCTCACGACATCCTGATCGTCGTCGATGAAGTCCAGACCGGCAACGGCCGTACGGGATACCTCTATGCCTATATGGCTACGGTATCGAACCGGATATCGTCTCGACGGCTAAAGCCATCGGCGGCGGCCTGCCCTTAGGCGTCACCCTGTTTGCTTCTTCGACGGAACATACCCTGACCGACCACACTCATGGCTCGACCTTTGGCGGCAACCCAATCTGCACAGCCGGCGCCATTTCCATCATCGACCGACTGACGCCGGAACTCATGGAAGAAGTCCAAAAGAAGGGCCAGTATATTAAAGAAGAATTGGAACCGTGCCAGCACGTCGACCACGTATCGGGCATGGGCCTCATGATCGGCGTTGCCTGAAAGACAAAGATCTGAGTGACGTTGTCGAAGGCTGCGTCGCAAAAGGCGTCCTGGTCCTGACGGCCAATGGCCTGCTCCGGCTCCTGCCGCCCCTCAACATCTCCTGGGATGACTTGAAAGAAGCCATTGCTATTGTGAAGAAGGTCATCGATAAATAAGGGAGAGGGGAAACTTATCGTACCTTCCTGCAAATAAAATATTTTTATAAAATCTCAGAGCTAGAAACAAGGCCCGGCGTAGATGCGCCGGGTCTCTTTCTGTATACGGAGCCTCCTTTCTTGCTATTGGCCGGTGAATTTCGTACAATATGGCTATACCAGCAATTGGGTAGTTTTTGAAGCCAATAAGGAAGGCCATACATGAAACATTTAAAAATAGCTTACAGTTTTGACGTACAGTATTACTTTGTCGACAGCGACCGGGACATCGTGCCCATTGAAGAAACGGACTTTACCGATGTCGCCGTAGCCGTCCTGTCGGATCAGGATTTTTCTTATATTGACACCATTACCGAGACAGGATTCGGCATCCCCATCATGGTCATCATGCCCGGCGGTGAGAAACTGCCGGAAGCGTATATCGACAAGGTCGACGTCGTCTTGACGGAAGAAATGGTCAATAAGAGCCGTTGCATTGCCGCTGCCGAACGCTTGGCCGGCCGCTATGAACAGACGGTGCTGCCGCCCTTTTTTGCCGACCTCGTCGACTACGTCAATGAAAAGAATACGCCTTTTGACTGCCCGGGCCACCAAGACGGCTTATTTTTCAAAAAGCATCCGGCCGACGATACCTCTATGATTTCTACGGACCCCACATTTTCCAGTCCGATATTTGTAATGCCGACGTCACCTTAGGGGACCTCCTCATCCATGAAGGGCCGGCCTCGAAGCCCAGGACTTTGCCGCCGAAGTATTCCATGCCGATAAGACCTATTTCGTCCTCAACGGCTCGTCGTCGGCCAACAAGGTCGTGGCCAACGCCTTATTGGCCCCAGGCGATTTGGTCCTCTACGACCGCAACAACCATAAGTCCGTCGCCATCGGCGCCCTCATCCAGGCCGGCGCTGAACCGGTCTATTTGGAAACGGCCCGCAATCCCTATGGCTTCATCGGCGGCATCGACGCCCACTGCTTCGGTGAAGGCTATCTGCGTGAGTTAGCTGCCGAACGAAATCCTGAAAAGGCTAAGGCAAAACGGCCTTTCCGACTGGCCGTCATCCAGCTCGACACCTATGACGGCACGTTATACAATGCCCGTTACGTCGTCGACCGCATCGGCCATCTCTGCGACTACATCCTCTTTGATTCGGCCTGGGCTGGCTATGAACAGTTTATTCCCATGCTCAAGGACTGCTCGCCTCTCCTCCTCGATTTACAGGACGACGATCCGGGCATCCTCGTCGTCCAGTCGGTCCATAAACAGCAGGCCGGGTTTTCCCAGGCTTCGCAGATCCATAAGAAGGACAATCACATCCATGATCAGAAGCGCTACTGCAACCACAAGGTATTTAACAATTCCTTCATGGCCAATGCTTCGACAAGTCCTTTTTATCCCATGTTTGCCACCATTGCCGTCAATGCCAAGATCCACGCCGGTGCTGCCGGCCGCAAGATGTGGCTGGACTGCGTAAAATTGGGTATCGACGCCCGAAAAGATATCCTGCGCCGCTGCCATTATATCCGCCCCTTCGTAGCGCCTGTCGTTCACGGAAAGCTTTGGCAGGAAGGGGATACCGATGACATAGCTCATGATTTGGCTTACTTTACCTTTGAGCCGGTGCCAAGTGGCACGCCTTTGAAGGCTACGGAGACGGTCAGTATCGCGTCGACCCCTGCAAGCTCCTGTTGACGACGCCCGGCATCGATGCCGAATCGGGAGAATATGAAGATTTCGGGATCCATGCCAATATCTTGGCGACGTACCTGAGAGGGAACGGCGTCATTCCTGAAAAGTGCGATTTAAATTCCATTCTGTTCCTCCTGACGCCGGCAGAAAATAAGAATAAGATGCGCCTCCTCGTCTCCCAGTTGGTCCGCTTTGAACGCTTCGTCGATCACGACGTTCCCATGCAGGAAGTCCTCCTCGGTGTCTACAACGCCCATCCGGACCGCTATGCCGGCTATACGATACGCCGACTTTGCCAGGAAATGCACGATTTTTATAAATCCCATCACGTCAAAGATTTACAGAAAAACTGTTCCGCAAGGAATACTTCCCGGAATACGTCATGAGCCCCAAGAAGCTCATCACTCCTTCGTCCGCGGCCAAGGCGAATTGGTTGCTCTCGACAATATCGAGGGCCGCATCGCCTTGGAAGGCGCCCTGCCGTATCCGCCGGGCGTCCTCTGCGTCGTACCGGGCGAACGCTGGTCGAAGACGGCTGTTCAGTATTTCAAGGCCCTTGAAGAAGGCCTTAACGAACTTCCCGGATTTGCCTCGGAAATCCAAGGCGTCTATTTGGAAAAAGAGGACGATGGCCGCATCCATGCCTACGGCTACGTCCTAAAAGAATAAGCTTGTAAACGAAAAAAACACGATTTCTTCCGTGAAGGAAGAAATCGTGTTTTTGGTTGCTCGTCTTACAGCAGGTTTTTGACTGCTTCGGAAATTCGTTTGGCAATGTCCGGATTGTTCATGGTGTAGACGTGGATGCCGTCGACGCCGTTGGCCAGAAGGTCGGCAATCTGGTCGATGGCATAGGTGATGCCGATGTCGTACATGGCGTCGGGTTTGTCGCCGTATTTGGCAATGGCCCGCTGGAATTTGATGGGCAGGGTGGCGCCGCACATGGCGATCATGTTTTCGATTTGGCGCTTGTTGGTAACCGGCATGATGCCCGCTTCGATGGGCACCTTGATGCCGGCGATTTCACAGCGTTCGCGGAAGCGGTAAAATACGGTATTGTCGAAAAACATCTGGGAAATCAGTTCGCTGGCACCGGCATCGACCTTGGTCTTGAGGTTTCGGATGTCGGCAACGACGGTCTTGGCTTCGGCATGGCCTTCGGGATAGCAGGCGCCAGTGATGTTGAATTCCGGCTCTTTTTCCTTAATGAAGGCGATGAGGTCGCTGGCATGTTCAAAGCGATGGGACCGTTCTCTTCCCGCGTTTCGTCGCCGCGAAGGGCCAGGATGTTTTCGATTCCCCGTGCTTTCAGCTCTTCTAAGGTTTCGAGGGCTTCTTCTTCCGTAAGGTAGATGCAGGGCATGTGGGCCACGGTTTCGCAGCCCAGGTTCTTTATATAGGTTGCAACTTCTGTCGTGCGGTTGCTGCCCTGGCCGCCGGCACCGCAGGTTACGCTGATGAAGTCCGGTCGGATCTTGCTCAGTTCATCCAGTGTGGGATATACGCTTTCGATGGGAGTATCTCGTTTTGGCGGGAAAACTTCGAATGAAAAGACTGTCTTTTGGTAAAAAGCTCGTTAGTGTGCATACATCAATGTCCCCCTCAGATCGTAAGAAGATAAAGGCTGCCCCCATAGAGGCAGCCTCTTTTCTTATCTTTTATTATATTGAAGATTTTCGGTCCTGTCTATTAGAAACTCGGTAAGATAGCGCCTTGGTACTTATCTTCGATGAATTTCTTGACTTCCGGAGACTGGAGCGCTTTGACGAGCTTCTGGATTTCCGGACGGTTTTCGTCGCCGTCACGAACGACGAGGACGTTAGCATACGGCGAATCCTTCGGTTCCAGGAAGAGGGCGTCTTTCAACGGATTGAGGCCGGCTTCCATAGCGAAGTTGGTGTTGATGAGGGCGATGTCGACGTCGTCGATGGAACGGGGAATCTGAGCCGCTTCGAGTTCGACGAACTGGAGATTTTTATCGTTCTTTACGACATCCTGAACGGTAGACGTGATGTTGCCGCCGTCTTTAAGGGTGATGAGACCGGCACTCTGGAGAATGAGGAGGGCGCGGCCGCCGTTGGTCGGGTCGTTGGGGATGGCGACTTTGGCGCCGTCAGCGAGGTCTTTCAGATCTTTGATTTTGCGGGAGTAAATGCCCATCGGTTCGACGTGGATCTTGGCGATGGCTTTTAATTTCGTGCCGTGTTCGCTGTTGAATTTATCGAGGTACGGCGTGTGCTGGAAGAAGTTGGCATCCAGTTCTTTGTCGTTTAACGCCAGGTTCGGTTTGACGTAATCCGTAAATTCGACGACTTTGAGATCGACCCCTTCTTTGGCTAAGAGCGGTTTGATTTCGTTGAGGATTTCAGCGTGCGGAACGGGCGTAGCGCCGACGGTGACGGTGACATTTTTGTCGGACGAAGCCGTCGTCTGGGAATCACTGCCGCAGCCGGCGGCTAAGAATGCGACGGCCATCAGGGCCGCAGCAGCGAGAACGGAAAGTTTTTTGAAATTTTTCATGAGTATGCCTCCTGTTAATATGATAGTCAGACCTTTTTGCTTCGCCATTATCCATGAAAAAAAGCCTCTTCCCGAAAGAGAAAGAGGCTTGTCCTTGATTCTTTATCTCTCGGAATACATTCCGCAGGAATTAGCACCGTGTTATCGGTTGCCGGGCTTCATAGGCCAGTCCCTCCGCCACTCTGGATAAATGTCGTTCAATTGTCTTGTGTAATAGTTTACCATGAATGGGCAATTTGTCAATACGAAAATACGCAAGAATCTTGTCGATTTAAAATGATGTTGTGCAAAAAAGTTATCTTTTAAACCGAAGAGGGGCCTTGCCATATTCCCATCTTGACAAGGGACGGCTGTCAGTATATAATCTAAAGCAAATTATAAATGTTGTCGATGAACGAAACGAGTATATCCGATTGTGGCAGCTACAGCGAGCCGATGGCAGTGAAAGTTCGGCGCAGACCGGCGGGTAGAATGGATTCGGGAGATGCGGCCTGAACGGTGACCAGTAGGGTGCGACGGTGTATTTCCACCGCTATCAAAGAGACGTGTATCGCCATGAGGCCGTACATGTAGAGCTGGACTCACTGAGTCAATTTGGGTGGTACCGCGGAAGAATCTGAACCTTTCGTCCCTTTGTAGGGATGGAAGGTTTTTTTGTTGTCTTCAAGCAAAAGGAGAGAGAAAGATGCTGGAAATGAAGGATGTCAGTTTCAATTACGGTAGCGGTGTTCCCGTATTGGAAAGTGTCAATGTGCAAATCGGTGAAGGCGAGTTCATCGGTCTCGGCGGCCGTAACGGCTGCGGCAAGACGACGGTGACCCGCCTGCTCATGGGGCTCGAAAAGCCCGTATCCGGTGAGATTTTATATAATGGCAAGGTCATCAATGACGACGATGCTCGATTCGCAGTCATTTTATCGGCTACGTTTTCCAGCGGCCGGAGCGGCAGATGTTTCGGCCGACGGTCCGCGAAGAAGTGGCTTACGGCCCCAAGCAGCTGGGCATGAGTGAAGCCAGATACAGGCGGCTGTAGACGAAGCTTTGAAAGCGACGCAGCTGACCGACCTTGCCGAATCGTATCCGCCCAATCTCAATCGCGGCGAAAAACAGCGGGTCGCCATCGCCTCGGCCATCGCCATGCATACCCAGTACATCATCCTCGATGAACCGACGAGCGGTCAGGACAGCGAAGATAAGGAACAGCTCATGGAACTCTTGAGCGAGCTCCATCAAAAGGGCATGACCATCCTCATCATCAGCCATGATATGGATATTTTTGCCGAATACTGTCAGCGGGTCATCGTCATCGGCAATCATACCAAGGCCTTTGACGGGACGCCGGAAGAACTGTTTACCAAGCGCGATGATTTATATGATTTAGGCCTGAGCCGGCCTGATGCCGTCGCCTTGTCCATGGCGGCACCGGATTTTCCTTATTGTAAATCGATGAAAGAGTTTACGGCAGCCATGCTGGAAAGAATTGGAGGTACAAACAAATGATGAAAAAATTTGTCCCCGTTACGAAATTAATCGGTACCTTTGCCTTTTCTTTCTGGGCACTGGTCATGCACACGACCCTTCCGTTAGTCTGTCTGGTCGTCCTTGAACTCATCCTCTTAGGCATGTGCGGCAGCTTGTCGCGCAATATCAAGGCCGTCTTCAGTCTGGTCATTTTCGCGGCCTTCCTGCTGTCGTCCAGCTTCTCGGCGGCGGTTCCCTGGAATCGGCTTACGTCACGGGCCTTCGCATGTTGGCCATGACCATTATCTTCATCATCTTGCTGACGACGACGCGCTTCAGGATTTGACGGCAGCCTTGGTCAAGCAGATCAGGATTCCTTATGAATACGCCTTCATGTTTACGGCGGCCCTGCGCTTCGTACCGGATTTCATCGCCGAAAGCCAGGCCGTTCAGGAAGCCCAGGCCTGCCGGGGCCTCTCGACGAAGGGCAATATTTTTAAGAAACTCGTCAATTATATGAGCGTCGTCCAGCCGCTGATGCTCAAATCCCTGGGCCGGTCGGAAACGATGGCCCTCAGCCTGGAACTGCGCGGATTCGGCAGTCACGAACACAGTTTTATGAGCAACGTTCAGCCGAAAGGGCGCGATTACATCGTCATCGTTGTCATGTTAGCCTTGAGCTGCGGCATCGTTTACCTGCGGCTTCAGGGAATGGTATAGGAGGGGAACTCGATGAAACAAGTAGCAGACATTTCTAAATTAGAATTTCATCACCGTCAGGGCGGTCAGTTCCGCTGGATTACCATTACGACCCTGATGCTGGCCATCGGACGATTCTCCATCTCGTATCGCCGAGCGTCGGCGGTGTTACGCCGAACTGGACGATTGCCACCTACTGCGTCGCCATTTGTTTGACCAAACCCAGTTATAAACAGGCTCTTGGCATCGGTCTCGTCGCAGCCTTAGTCAATGTCCTGACGTCGAAATCGGGCTTTCCTTACGGCAACCTCATCAGTGAACCTGTCGGCGCCCTGACCTGCGCTTTATCGTCAAGAACCTGGCTTTCATCAAATTAAAGGGCCATTCCTGCCTGCCCGTCCTGACCGGCTTTGCGGCAACCTGCATGAGCGGCGGCGCCTTCGTCACTATTTTGAAATTCGTCATGGATCTTCCAACGTCGTCTATTTTACGGCCATGCTGCCCTTAGTCGTCGTCATCGGCGCCTTGAATGCCATCGTCACGCCGCTCATGTATTTTCCGGCTCTGCGCCTCTTCGTATCGCGGGGCATCCTCGATTCCCTCGAAGAACAGGAAGTGGCTTCGGACCACAGCATGTATGAGTTGAAGCCGACGCAGGAAGGCCTCATCTCCATGGAACACCTTTCTTATATCTATAATAAACAGAAGACACCCGTCCTCGACGATGTCAACTTGACCGTTCAAAAAGGCGATTTTCTGGTCATTACCGGTGAAAGCGGCAGCGGTAAGAGTTCGCTGTGCATGGCCATGACCGGTGCTATTCCCCATTATTTTGGCGGCGTCATGAAAGGCATGGTCTACGTAAACGGTCAGGCGACGACGCAGACGACGATTTCGAAGCTGGCCGCCCAGGTCGGTGCCATGCTCGACGATTACGACAGCCAGTTGGTGGCCATGACCGTTGAAGAAGAAATCGCCTTCAGCCTGGAAAATCAGGCGTAGCTCCCGATAAGATCGACCAGGCCGTTACGGCGGCTTTGGAAAAGGTCCATATGCTGCCCTATCGCCAGCGCCCCTTGACCAAACTCTCCGGCGGCCAGCGTCAGCGATTGGTCATTGCCGACGTCTTGGCAACCAATCCCGACATCCTGGTCTTTGACGAACCGACGTCGGCCTTGGACCCCGAAGGGACCCACGAATTTTACGAATTGATCCACGATTTGAACGTCACCTACGGTCACACCATCGTCGTCGTCGAACACACCCTGGAAGCGGCGCTGCCTTATGCCAACCGACTGGTCCTCATCGACCACGGCCATATCCTCAGCGACGCCGACGTCGAAACGACCCTGCGCTATATGTACGACCACGATATTTATGCCAGCGCCATTCCCAAGATGTTCGCCTGCCAGATGGATCTTGAAAAAGCGGGCTGCCGCTTCGATGCGCCCTGGCTTTCGACGGAAACGGCCGTTGCCGCTGTCCAGAAAGGACTCCAGTCATGAAACTCCTCTGTTTAGGTGACAGTCTGACCTATGGTTACGATGTGCGGCCTCAGGAACGATGGACGACCTTGGTTTCGAATCGAAGTACGATAGAGATTGATAACAAGGGGCAGTGCGGCGATACGACGGCCGGCATGGTCTTTCGCCTGCACCAGCTCGACCTTATCGGCTACGATGCCTTCTTCGTCATGGGCGGCTCCAACGATATCCTCCTCGACAAGGATTTCTCCGCCGTCTGCCGGAATATGGAAAGCCTGGTTTCGCTGTTAAAATCCCAGGAGGAGCCCGTTTATATCGGCATTCCACCACTGACCAAATCGGAAAGCGCCTACTATGGCTGGCAGGAAGCCGGTGCCGTACATCGTCATAATGAGATCCTCCGCCGCTATCGCCAGTGCTCTTGGACTATAGTGCGAACATGGACTGTACGGTCATCGACTTTTATCAGGCTCTGCTGGATGGCGAAGAGGCATCCGGGAAACCTCTCTACGCCGACGGCGTTCATCCCAATGCCGAAGCTACGCCTTTTTTGCCGAAGCGGCACTGAAGGTGCTGGCGGCAAAGGCCTGATTCCTCATTTTTTATCGTGAAAATTTCATACTGCATACATAGCAAATCCCTCTGCCTTTCGTGTTCGAGAAGCAGAGGGATTTTTTGTATCTCAATGATTTAAGGTAGGTTCGGTGCCGGTGTAAAGGCTGTCTTCGTTCGGGTGTCGAGGTGTACGTTTTCTTTCACCGTGCCATTTACCTTATATTTCAGGGTCAGGACTAAGAGGCCGGCGCTGAACATGAACAGGGCCATCAGGTAGTAGCCCATGGCGAAGCTCCCGGTCTGGGCCTGGACCCAGGCCATCATATTGGGCCCGAACATGCCGCCCAGGTTGCCGCAGGAATTGATGAGGGCAATGGAACCGGCAGCGGCCGGACCGGAGAGGAAGGTCGTCGGAATGGTCCACCATACGCCCATGGATGCATGGATGCCGATGGCTGACAAGCAGATGAGAAACAGGGCGACGCCCATGTTGTGGCAAAGGGCGAGAGCCCGAGCCGACGGCGCGACCGTGAGGGCGGCAAAGACGTGCCATACCTTGTCGCCGGTAACCGTTGCCGTATGGCCGATGATGAGCTGAACGACGAGGGCTGCTGCCATGGGGATGGCGATGGCCCCGCCGATGAGGGACGTCGACCAGCCGGAGAGTTTTTCAGGACCGTCGGCATCCAGAAGTAAAAGCCCCAGAAACCGACGACCCACAGGAAGTAGATGAAGCAGAGCTTTAAGACTTTGGCATCGGTAAAGGCCTGAAGGACGGTATATTTTTTCACGTGCTGCATGGCCCGTTGTTCTTGTTCATACATGTTGGTCAAGTATTCTTTTTCGGCGCCGGTCAGCCAATGGACTTGGTCCGGACGGTCTTTGACGGCCAGTAAGAAATAGAAGGCGAAGATGAGGGCCGGAATCGATTCAAGATGAAGAGTTCCTGCCAGCCTAAGAGGCCGAAGAAAGAGTGTTCCAGTAGGACGCCGGCGATAGGAGCGCCGACGATGGTCGAAAGGAGGAGGGACGTCAGCATGAGCGACGTCGCCCGGGCCGTTCGGCTGCCGTGAACCAGCGGGGGAATAAGAGGGAATAGATGACCGGATAGAGGCTGGCTTCGGAGGCTCCTAAGAGGAAGCGGCAGAGGTAGAATTGCCACTGCGTCGACACGAAGGCCATGCAGAGGCTGACGGCGCCCAGGTGAACATGATGCGGGCAATCCATTTCGACGCCGAAAACTTAGCGGCAAAGAGGGAACCGGGGATTTCCAGCAGCAGGTAACCGGCAAAGAAGATGCCGGCGCCAAAGCCGTATACTTCTGGCGACAACCAGCCCAGGGTCTGAGTCATGGTCAGCTTGGCATAGGAAATGTTGACGCGGTCGATGCAGGCAATAATCGAAACGAGAAAGACCGGTAAAATAATGCGCAGATCTCTCCGCCGTTTAAGACTGTCGAAATTGATGTTTTCCATGATGCATTCCTCCTAGTAATCAGTTAGATTGTCATAAGATAAACATGAAATAAAAAACTCCCGCCCCATGAAGGGACGGAAGTTTTATATCCGCGGTACCACCCGATATTCCTTGCCAAAAAAACGCAAGGCGCTTTGTAACGTACTATCATACGCATTTCCTGTAACGTGGATCAGACGGTGCAGTTTACTGGTTTCAACTGCAATTCTCAGAGATGATTTTCCACGCTTCCTCCGGCTGCCGGCTTTCACCATACCCGGCTCGCTGTGTGCTTTTGCAAAGCTGTACTCTTTCTCGTCATCGAATGTCAATATATCGTGTTTAAGTTATGCACCCTATCATAGACTCATGAAGAAAGTTTGTCAAGGAAAAAATGAAAAATATAAGGCGCAAAATAATTTCTCAATAAAAAAAGACTATCGCTTGACGATAGTCTTTTGAATCTGGTGGAGATGAGGAGAGTCGAACTCCTGTCCGTAAATGCCGCCCCATGAACTTCTCCGAGCGCAGACCTTGTTAGGATCTTAAACCGTTTTCGTACAAGGACAAACTAGACGATTCCAGCCTGTGAGTTTCCCGACACGGCTACCAGGCAAAACCATGTGGTATCCCGCTAAGTGACGTCTGCAAACTGCCCGCAGGATTAGCAGCAAGAGACGTTAGCCGCCCTTAGGCAGCTAAAGCAAAATTGTTTTCTTTTGCGTTTAATTTAAAAGGTTCACCGATTTACGGGCAGATGAAACCCCGGCTCGCTATTCATGATACAACCATCCACGTCGAAACCTTTACATCCCCATGGATGCAGAATCCTATACAGGGATTCAATATAAGTATAACATACATTTTACAAATTGCAACTGTTCTTCGACGGGTCTTATGATATAATAGTAGCGACGACGGGGCATCTCACTTTTTCTGATAGTGCCTCTCATCGAAAAGACTCGAACCAGAGTCGTAAGAAGGTGTCACTGACATGTTGTATCTTATTAAATGGATGTACGCTTGGATTTTGCCCTTAGGCGGCATAGTACTGCCTTTATGATTCTCACGGCCTATCTCTTTCGAAAGAAGCAGGGCGGCCGCTGGGCTATGCTCATCATTACGGCCCTGTTCTACCTGTTGTCCATCGAGCCCGTTTCGGACAGCCTCATCCGTCCTTTAGAAACGGCCTATGACCAACCGTCCCTGGAATCCCTTGACGGCGATGTCATCATCGTCCTCGGCGGCGGCTCCCGGGCCGGCGTACCCGATGTCGACGCGTCGGTCAGGTCGGAAGTGCGGCGGCCAACCGGTTCTTGACAGCCCTTCGCTTGGAAAAGGCCAAGAACATCCCTATCTTGTTGTCCGGCGGAACCGTCCTTGAAGGCGAAGCCAATGAATCGCATATTGAAAAGCGGATGCTCCTGTCGCTGGGCGTTCCGGACAATCGAATCTTTATGGACGATAAAAGTCGAAATACGGCAGAAAACGCGGCTTTCTCCAAAGAAATCTGCCGGCAGCAGGGCTGGAAGAAGCCCATTCTGGTAACCAGTGCTTTCCATATGCCGCGGGCAGCCCGGTTTTTTAGCCGTGAAGGCATCGACTTTATACCCTATCCGTCGGACTATCGCATCAATGCCAAGATGATTTGGTCGCCTTACAGTGTCGTGCCTCAATCGGCGTACCTCCTCGATTCCTGCCTGGCCATCAAGGAATACGTCGGCATCGCGGCCGCCTCTTTGGGCATGCAATAAATTGGGACATAAAGCGTCCATGGTATTGCAAAATTTGGCCCGATGTGGCATACTTACATTGTAAGTAGCAAGGCCTTTAAGTTCTTAGAATTATATACAAAAGTTATTTTCGTTTTTAAAAGGAGTGTATCGACAATGATTAAAGTTGGTATTAATGGTTTCGGTCGTATTGGTCGTTTTGTTTTCCGCGCAGCACAGACTCGCGATGATATCGAAATCGTAGGCATCAACGACCTCGGCCCGGTTGAATACCTGGCATACATGCTCAAATACGACACCATGCATGGTCGCTTCGATGGCACGATTGAAGTTGACGCCAAAAATAGCCAGCTCATCGTCAACGGCAAAAAAATCCGCGTAACGGCTGAAATGGATCCGGCTAACCTCAAATGGGACGAAGTCGGCGCTGAATACGTCGTTGAATCGACTGGTCGTTTCCTCACCATGGACCTCGCTGAAAAACACTTGGCAGCAGGCGCTAAATATGTTGTTCTCTCCGCTCCTTCCAAACAGGGTGAAGACGGCCGTCAGGCAGACATGTTCGTTTGCGGCGTTAACACCGACACATACAAAGGCCAGACCATCGTCTCCAACGCATCTTGCACGACGAACTGCCTGGCTCCGATCGCTAAAGTCCTCAACGATGCTTTCGGCATCAAAGACGGCCTCATGACGACCGTTCACTCCACGACGGCTACTCAGAAAACCGTTGACGGCCCGTCCATGAAAGACTGGCGCGGTGGCCGTGCAGCTGCCGGCAACATCATTCCGTCCAGCACGGGTGCTGCTAAAGCTGTAGGCAAAGTCATTCCTGAATTGAATGGCAAATTGACCGGTATGTCCATGCGTGTTCCGACCCTCGACGTTTCCGTCGTCGACCTCACGGTTAACCTCGCAAAACCGGCTACGTATGATGAGATCTGCGCAGCTATGAAAAAAGCTTCCGAAGGCGAATTGAAAGGCATCCTCGGCTACACTGAAGAAGATGTTGTTTCTTCCGACTTCCTCGGTTGCCCGCTTACATCCATTTTCGATGCTAAAGCCGGTATCGCCCTGACGGATACTTTCGTTAAAGTTGTTTCCTGGTACGACAATGAAATCGGTTACTCCAACAAGGTCCTCAACCTCATTGCCGTAATGAACGATTACAACAGCAAACACTAATTTGTAGCGACGCATTTCCCAACGGGTAAACAGCCTCCCGTTACAAATCAGATTGAAACATCGAAAAGCGCTGAAAGGGGCTGTCGCTGCGGCGACAGCCCCTTTTGTTTTTCTTTACTACAAAAAGGAGTAAAACACTACAATGGCAAATAAAAAACCAGTAATGTTAATCATCATGGATGGTTTTGGCTGCAGCGATATCCAAAAAGATAATGCCGTAGCCCAGGCAGACCTCAAGGTCCTGCCGAAACTTTGGAAAGAATATCCCCATTCCTTCCTCGGTGCTTCGGGTGAAGATGTCGGCTTGCCTCACGGCCAGATCGGCAACTCCGAAGTCGGCCATCTCAATATCGGTGCCGGCCGCATCGTATATCAGGCCCTGACTAAAATCACCAAAGACATCAAAGAAGGTCCCTTCTTTGAAAAGCCGGCCCTGGTCGGCGCTATGGAAAACGCCAAGAAGAACGATTCGGCGCTCCATTTATTGGGCCTCGTATCTCCCGGCGGCGTTCACAGCAGTGAACAGCACCTCTTCGGCCTTCTTGAAATGGCCAAACGCTTTGGCTTGAAAAAAGTCTATGTCCATGCCTTCCTCGACGGCCGCGACGTATTGCCCCGCAGTGCCGGCGAATTCTTGAAGGAACTCGAAGATAAATGCGCAGAACTCGGCGTTGGCGAAATCGCCACCATCAGCGGTCGTTATTACGCCATGGACCGCGATAAACGCTGGGAACGCGTTGAAAAAGCTTACGATGCCGTAGCTTGGCAGAAGGACCGCAGGAACCAGATGCAGCCACGTGCTTGAAACATTCTTATGAAGCCGACGTTTCCGATGAATTCGTCGTTCCGACGGTCATCCATAAACACCCCGTTGAAGATGGGGACAGCGTCGTCTTCTTCAACTTCCGCCCCGACCGGGCTCGTCAGCTGACGACGCTTTCGTCGTTCCCGACTTTGCCGAATTCCCGCGTCCGAAGAAATTGGACGTCTACTTTGCGACCATGACCCGCTATGAAGATGATCTTCCGGCTCACGTCGTATACGACAAGGAACGGATTCCGCATACCTTGGGCGAAGTCCTGGCCAAAGCCGGCAAGACCCAGCTGCGCATTGCTGAAACGGAAAAATACGCTCACGTTACGTATTTCTTCAACGGCGGCGAAGAAGAACCGAATCAGGGCGAAGACCGTATCTTGGTACCGTCCCCGAAGGTTGCTACCTATGACCTGCAGCCGGAAATGAACGCACCTATCGTTACGGAAAAAGTCATCGAACAGATCAAAGCCGATAAATACGACATGATTATGCTCAACTTTGCCAATGCCGACATGGTCGGTCACACCGGTGTCTTTGAAGCGGCTGTCAAAGCCGTTGAAACCGTCGACACCTGCGTCGGTAAAATCGTCGAAGCACTCCGCGCTGTCGACGGCCAGCTGCTCATCATCGCTGACCACGGCAATGCAGAAAAGATGGCTGATCCCGAAACGGGCAGCCCCTATACGGCTCATACGACCAATCACGTACCGTGCATCTTGGTCAGTGAAGAACACAAGAATGAACATCTCCACGACGGCATCTTAGCCGATGTCGCTCCGACGATGCTGACCCTGGCCGGAATGGATATTCCCAGTGAAATGACAGGCAAGAGCCTGCTTGATCAGTGATGATCTCCGTCGTTCTGCCGCATTGCGAAGGGAGAGAGTAAGATGGAACAAGATACGCTGAGTATCTTTCAAAAAATAGCTCCCGATGTTATGGGGACCATTAAGGAACGATATTTACTATTGCGGCATATTGCCGACGCCGAACCGGTCGGACGCCGGACTTTGGCCGGCCTTTCCGGATTGTCTGAACGCGTCGTCCGCTCTCATGTCGACGTCCTGCGCCGCAGCGGCATCGTCCGCTTTACGACGCTGGGCATTGCCATGGAGCCGGAAGGAAAGCGACTCATGCCGGACCTCTTGGAATGCTTCCTGCGCCTGAATAACCTCGATGACATCCAGCGTCAGATCCGGCAGAAGCTGGGTCTGAAAAATGTCTACATCGTTCCCGGCGACAGTGACAGCGATAAGACGGCTAAGGAAGAATTGGGGCGCCGCGGTGCCCTGCTCTTAAATGATCTCTTTGGCAGTGTCGATACCGTCGCCATCAGCGGCGGTTCGACCATGGCCGAAGTGGCCCGGATGCTGCCGGAATGCCTGGCCAATGTGACCATTTTGCCGGCCCGGGGCAGCATGGGTAACCACGTCGAAGTACAGGCCAACTACATTGCGGCCAATGTCGCGGCTAAGACCCACAGCTCGTACCGGATGATTCACATCCCCGAAGGGCTCAGCGATTCAGCCTGCAGATGATGCTCAAGGCCGACCGTCAGACCCAGGAAAACGTGGCTATGACGGCCAGGGCCCAGGTCGTTATCTTTGGTATTGGCCGAGCCGACCGCATGGCCAGAAAAAGGGGCATGACCAACCTTCAACGCGATGCCCTGCACAGCCTTGGCGCCTGCGGCGAATCCCTTGGCTGCTACTGCGGCCTCGACGGCAAGATTTTATATGGTACGAATAATATCGGTATCTCGCTGCGAGAAATAAAATATCACCCTCACGTCATCGCCGTAGCCGGCGGTGCTAGCAAAGCCGAAGCCATCGTCGGCGTCATGCGGGCCTGCCATACGGGCACGCTGGTCACTGACGAAGGGGCGGCTGAAAAAATCATACAACTGCTTTAATTAGAGGAGGAACCTATTCATGAAAAAAACAATCACCGACGTCAATGTCGAAAACAAACGCGTTTTGTCCGTGCAGACTTTAACGTACCCCTTGATGAAAACTGCAATATCACTGACGATACGCGTATCCAGAAGACGCTGCCGACGATTAAATACTTGCTCGAACACAATGCGGCTGTCATCTTGTCCAGCCACCTTGGCCGTCCGAAGGGACAGGTTGTCGAAAAGTATTCTTTGAAACCCGTCGCAAAACGCCTGTCTGAACTCCTCGGCGTCGACGTCAAATTTGCTCCCGATTGTGTCGGTGCTGAAACGAAGGCCATGGCCGACGCTCTCAAACCGGGCGAAGTTCTCCTCTTGGAAAACCTCCGTTTCCATAAGGAAGAAGAAAAGAACGGTGAAGATTTCGCTCGTCAGCTCGCTTCCTTGGCTGAAGTCGGCATCAACGATGCTTTCGGCTGCTGCCACCGCGCTCACGCTTCCGTTGCCGGCATCACTCAGTTCCTGCCCATGGCTTCGGGCTTCCTCCTCGAAAAAGAAATCCGCTTCATCGGCGGTGCTGTCGATAACCCGGCTCATCCCTTCGCAGCTATCATCGGCGGCGCTAAAGTATCCGATAAGATTGAAGTTATTTCCAACCTCTTGCCGAAAGTCGATCTCATGATCATCGGCGGCGGCATGGCCAACACCTTCTTGGCTGCCCAGGGCTATGGCATCGGCAAATCTCTCGTCGAAGCCGACAAAATCGACTTGGCTAAAGAACTCATCGCCCAGGCTAAAGAACAGGGCACGAAACTGCTCCTTCCGGTCGACGTCATGGTCGCTGCTGAATTCAAAAACGACGCTGACCACAAAGTCGTCTCCGTCGATGCCGTTCCGGCCGATTGGATGATCCTCGACGTCGGCACCAAGACCCAGGAACTCTTTGCCAAAGAATTGGCTTCCATGAAACTCATCGTTTGGAATGGTCCTATGGGCGTCTTTGAAATGGAAAACTACGCCAAAGGCACGGAAGCCGTTGCTAAAGCCGTTGCTGATTCCGACGCTGTTTCTATCGTCGGCGGCGGTGACTCCGTTTCGGCTGTCAACAAGACCGGTCTTGCCGACAAGATCAGCCACATCTCGACGGGCGGCGGTGCTTCCCTCGAATACCTCGAAGGCAAACAGCTCCCGGGCGTCGTTGCTTTGAGCGATAAATAAGTCGTTTCATACTATTTCATATACATACGCCGGATGCCCGGAACTTCCACTGTCCTGACGGCATGCTCCTGAGGGACAGGGGCCGGGCAGATCTGGCCAAGGAGGAAAATTTATTATGCGTAAAACTATTATTGCCGGTAACTGGAAAATGAATCATTTAGGCGCAGACGCTAAGGCTACGATCCAGGGCCTCATCGAAAAAATGCCCAAAGACGTAAAAGCTGAAGTCGTCATCGCTCCCGTTTTCCCGTATCTTTCGACGGCTGTTGAAATGACCAAAGGCACGGCTATTCACGTCGCTGCTCAGAATATGCACTGGGAAGAAAATGGCGCCTTCACGGGCGAAGTTTCGCCGGCCATGCTCGTCGATATCGGCGTAACACACGTCATCCTCGGCCATTCCGAACGCCGGACCTATTTCAATGAAACGGATGAAACGGTCAACAAGAAGACCAAAGCCGCTCTCGCTCACAACTTGACGCCGATCGTTTGCTGCGGCGAAACCCTCGAACAGCGCGAAGAAGGCATCATGCAGTCTTGGATCGAAGGCCAGATTGAAAATGCCCTCAAAGGCATTTCTGAAGCTGACATTAAAAAAGTTGTCATCGCTTATGAACGATCTGGCTATCGGCACGGGCAAGACGGCCAGCGCGGCTCAGGCTGAAGAAGTTGCGCCATTATCCGCAAAAATTGGCTGCCCTCTACGGCGCAGCTGCAGCTGAAGACGTATCCGTCCTCTACGGCGGCAGCGTTAAAGGCGGCAACGTCGCTGAACTGACTGGTTCTGCCGATATCGACGGCGGCCTCGTTGGCGGTGCCAGCCTCAAAGCCGATGACTTCTTAGCCATCATCAACAATGCTGTTGTAAAATAAATTGGATTTCCATTTCCCCGCACGCTTCTCTCGATTCGTGCGGGTTTTTTCTGTCTGTGAGGACTTTTGCATGACTGCCTCTACTTTGATACAATAAAGAACAGGTGATGAAGGAGGTATTCATTTGAATTATATTTTATACGTCTTTTCTTTTTTGTGTATGGCCATAGGCGGAGGGGCCTGGTTCTTTTATAATCGCCCCGTCGGGACTGTGGGCATCATTCTTTCCCTCTATATTCTCTATCGACTGGAACGGCAGCCCCGCCTGTTGTCCTTGAAACTTACACGGCGGAAGGGAAAGTCGGGCGGCCAATATGATGCTTCTTTTGAAAAAGCCGTAGCCGATTTTAATCGTATGGAAGGTGAGCGGTGGGACTTGACCGATCCGGACCTTAAAGAAACGGCTGCCAATATGCAGCATATTGCCCGTAATCTCCTCTACTACTTGCAGCAGTATCCGGAACGGATTCCCTTAGCCGATCCTTTTATTCATTACTATCAGGACCGAGCCGTCTTTTTGGTCCACAAATATAAGCAGCTCGTCGCGACGGGCCTTAAAACCCAGAAGGTGGTGGCGACAAAGCAGAAGGTAAGAACTTTGCTGACCCAGATGGACGAAGCTTATGAAAATCAATTTACCGAGGTCCTGCAGGGAGAACTGCAGGTGATTGACGGGGAAGTCGTCGCTATGACCCGCAATTTAGCCAATCGGGGTGTCTATCGGGAAAATGGTTCCGGTTCGGGAAAGCGGCGGCAAAGCGCCTTTTCGCGGTGGAAACAACGAGCCTCCAACCGCTTCGATGCCTATACGGACGGTACCTTTTCATCCATCACACCGGAACTGCGCCACAAAATCAATGAAGAACGGCTGATTACGGCGGCACTGGCCTTCTTCTTAGGTTCCTTTGGCCTTCAGCACTTTTACATGAAGCGCAATCGGCGAGGCTATGTCTATGTGCTGTTTTGCTGGACCTTCATTCCCGGATTTTTAGGAATCGTCGAAGGGATGCGGTTGGTAAATATGACGACCGATGAATTTTACTACGCATCGTATTTACGCAAATACAGAGCCTGACGGAAAGGATTTTTGCCGAAAATAAGTTTTTATGAAAACTGTTTGTAAAATATATAGAGAAAAAAGACGAAATATGTTACCATCAGACGAGAGGGGCTAATAGTTCAGGCCGTATGTAAGTTATTTTGATATGGAGTATCTATCGTTTCTTGGATTTTTAATTAAAAGGAGAACTCATGATACAAAAATACTTTTCCTACACCGGACGACTTAACAGACTGCGCTATTTTTTAAGAATTCTCGTCGTTATGATTCTTGCTTCCATTTTAGGGACCTTATTGGTACAAGTTTCTGAATATCTGGCTTATATTGTATCCTTCATTGCCTCTATCAGTGCCATTATGTTGGGCATCCGTCGCTGCCATGATCTCGACCGGAGCGGTTGGTTTTATCTGTTGATGTTTATCCCCATCATCGACTTCTTCGTGGCCCTGTACTTGCTGTTTGCGGCAGGGACCCCTGGTCCGAACCAGTATGGCGCCGATCCCTTGGACAGCCAGTTTGCCGGCTGATAAAGAAACTTCCGGCATCCCAAAGTTTCTTTATGGATGGCATCTGTTTTTGTATTATCCATATCAGTACACCTCTTGCGCCGTAGCCTGGTTGCTTGACATATGAATAAAACGTACAGAGACTGTGAAGTATCCGGCCTTTATGCGTTGTGAAGACCGTAGCCGCCTTTGTTGCTGCTACGGTTTTTTTATGTATACGTAAAGAAAAAATTGTATTTTGTTATGGTATAATTTATTATAAAAGAATAAACATAATACGTTGGAAAGAAGGCTTTTAGATGGATAAGTTTTGTTCATACTGTGGGGCTCCCTTGGCTGAAGGGGCGAAGTTTTGTGGTCATTGTGGAAAGAAAGTTGGGATGCCTTCAGGAGAAGTCGATGTTGAGCCTAACTCCGACTTCCGTGTATTTCCTAATCGGGATTATTATGATAAAAACCCAGCTAATGACTATACGATTAAGGAACAATACTTTTCCTATCACGGGCGTCTCAATCGTAAGCGGTATTTCTTTAGAAGCCTTGCGGAAATCTTTGTTTTTGTAGTTCTGGTCATCCTATCTGTGGTTATTTTCCCATTGATGATATTGGTGGTTCCCGCTGCGATTGCCATTACCGTTTCCGGTGTCATGCTGACCATTCGGCGCTTCCATGATCTTGATAAAAGCGGCTGGTTCTATCTCTTTTTATTCGTTCCCGTTGCCGATGTTATCGTCTCGCTTTACTTGGTATTTGCCAAAGGGACAGACGGTCCCAATCGCTATGGTCCCGATCCGTTGTTCGAGGCACCGCTGTTGAAGCATTAACATAACCTTTGCCTTGCGAAGGGAATCATAAGTTTTCTTAGTATAAGGAGGATTTGTTATGTCTTTAAATCGTCTGCGTGATTTGGCGGCGGCTAAAAGTGCAGCTATCGGTACTTTTGTCAGTATGGGGAATATGTCGGAAGTGGAGTGTCTCGGCTATACGGGTCTTGATTTTGTCGTCATCGATACGGAGCACGGCCCTTTTGATACGGAAACAATGATGAACCTCATCCGAGCTGCTGAATTGGTCCACCTCGTGCCCGTCGTGCGCCTGGCCAATGTCGACCATAAAGACATCCAGCGGGCGGCTGACTGCGGAGCTCAGGCCATTATTTTACCTTGTCTTCGAGAACTCGATGATTTTAAGAAAGCCGTAGCCTTGGCTAAATACGCGCCCATTGGGCAGCGAGGGTTCATCAAAGGGCGGGGAACCCATTTTGGCAACGCTCCTTGGGCGGCAACGGAGACGTTGGAAGAGTATTATGCCAACAGCAATGAACGGCTCTTAGTCATGCCACAGTGTGAAACGAAGGAAGCCTTGGAGCAAATCGAAGACATCGTTCAAATTGAAGGATTAGATGGCATCTTCATCGGTCCCTACGATCTTTCAACCTGTCTCGGTATCCCAGGCCAATTTGAGACCCCGGTTTTTAAAGAAGCCACGGATCGGATCCTGAAAGCTTGTCACGACGCCGGAAAGCTTTGCTATATCTTTACCGGTACGACCAATCAGGCCAGAGACTATATTGCTCAAGGTTACGACGGCATCGCCACAATCTCGACTTCAATATCCTCATCGAGGCCTATAAACAAGTCGTGGCCGATATCCGAAAATAGATGGGGACGAAAAGTATTGACTAAATCGCACGGATAATATTGCATGAAAAAAGCCTTGTACCTGATGACCGGAGTCATCAGGTACAAGGCTTTTTCCTAATGTATAGAGAATTTGAGAAGGAAAGCGTAATTAGATTTCGACGTTGAAGTGTTTGAGAATCATTTTTTCAGCTTCACCGTTCCACAGGCCCTTATGGGCTTTGCAGCATTTGTCCAGTTCTAAGAAGAACGGGTCTTTTTCGCCGAGTTTAGCGAAGTCTTCGATAGCTGTCATGGGCATGTTGAACTGGTATAAGCCAGTTTTTTGCCGCCAGGGATGTTGGGAAGATTCAAAGTCGTTTCAGCGATGCTGTCGATGCCGCCGACGTGTGTTACCATGACGGCCGGATCGATGATGCCTTTGGCTGCCAGGGTGTTGGCTTCGATGAGGTCATTGTTGTTGCCGCCTGTCGTGCCCATGATATGGGTGCTGGTGTAGTGGCAGTCGTAAAGGTTGATTTCAGCGCTGAAGTTTTTGTCCGTCGGGCCGGAGAAGAAGTTGAGGCATCCGTCAAAGGCCAAGAGGCGGTTGCCGAGTTCAGCAACGGCGCGGATCGGGGTGTAGACGAAGACGTCGTCGTAGCCGTGGCCATCGGTGAGGGCCATGAGTTCGTCATAAGCCGTGTCCATGTTGGACGTGTTGACGTAGATGAGTTCGACGCCGTTTTCGGCTGCGTATTCCGGGGATACGACTTCTTTGGCTCTGGCGATGCGGGCATCATTGATATCGGTGACGACGATGCGTTTCGGTTTGTTTTTATAGTTGATGCCGTACTTACTGCGCCGAGACCCATGGGGCCGCAGCCGCCGAGGATGATGATGTTGCCGCCTTCTTTGGTGCCCATAGCGTGGTCGTAGTTCTGTTTATTCGTATGGTAGTTGGCATGATAGCCGCCGATGATGCAGCTCATGGGTTCGCCCAAGGAGGCTTCGAAGAAGCTTTCTCCTTCGTAAGGCATGAGAGCGCCTAATTCCATGACTTCATGAGGGAAGATGCAGTACGTAGCGTCGCCGCCGAAGAATTCATAAGAATAGCCAGGGGAGGCCAGGCTGCCTTTGTAGTTCAAGGCCGGCTGCTGAGCAAAACGCATGCCCGGTTTGAACTGATCCTGCCATTTTTGCCGACTTTTACGATGACACCGGCAATTCATGACCCGTAATGATCGGGTTGGTATCGATGTTCTGGGGAGCTCGTTTGTGGTTTTTGCCCTGTTCAACGAGTTTGTATGTCGACATGCAGATGCTGTCGGTAATGATTTTCGCTAAAATTTCATCGTCTTTGATTTCCGGAAGTTCGAATTCTTCTAAACGTAAATCGCGGGTACCGTACATTCTGACTGCTTTTGTTTTCATGGTAAAATCCTCCTAAATAGGTAAGTAGATGTAGACGTTAATATTGAGTAACGAAGCAAATGATTAGGCTTCGAGGTTTGCAAAGGTATTGAAGATGTCGTCGGCCGAGCTGTGAAGCAAGTCTTCGACGTCGTCTTCATCGGAGCAGGTAATGGCGATGTTGCTCAGAATATCGAGGTGTTCATCGCCGACGCCGGCAATGCCGATGACGAGCTTTACCGTTTCGCCGCCCCAGTCGGTGCCGTCCGGGAAGGTCATGACGACCAGACCCGATTTTTTGACTTCCCCTTTGCTGCTTCAATGCCGTGGGGAATGGCGACGGCGTTGCCGATAGCCGTATTGAATACTTCTTCTTTATCGAGCATAGCCTGGGTGTATTTTTCGCTGGTGTAGCCATCCTCAGAGAAAATCTTTCCGATTTTTTTGATGATATCTTCTTTGGGCTGAGGCGGGCAGTTCAGGATGATATTTTTCTTCTGTAAAATGGTATTCATAGAGAACGTCTCCTTCTATTTTTCATTGCGGGCAGCTGCTAATTCATCGACGAGCATGCCGTATTCGGGAGCTGCCATAAAGTTAGTAATCGTAATCAGACGGGCGTGGGGAGCGCTGGCTTTGGCTCGTTCGGCCAGGTCTTTGTGGCAAACGACGAGTTGTGCATCTGCCGGAACTTCAGAAACGGATGCGTGGCTGACGGTGATGTCGGTCAGTCCTGCTTTTTTGAATTTTTTCTGCAGGACGGCGGCGCCCATGGCACTAGAACCCATGCCGGCATCGCAGGCGAAGACGACGTTGGTGATATGTTTTAAATCGACGGATACAGGAGCCGTTGCGGCTGCATTCTTCGATTCGGCTTTCATATCCTGCATCTTCTGCTGGGCTTCTTCGAGGGATTCACCCGATTTTGCATTGGACAGTTTGATGATGGGCGATGCGATGACGAAGGAAACGACCGTTGCAATGACGATGCTTAAGATGACGGCTAAGGTCGAGCCCTTAGGCGCCATAGCCAGGTAGGAAATGAGGCTGCCGGGAGCCGGCGGGCCGGAAAGACCGAGGTCAAAGATCATGTTGTAGAACAGGCTGCTACGCTGCCGCCGATGGTGGCTAAGAGAAGGGCCGGGTTCATGAGGATGTACGGGAAATAGATTTCGTGAATGCCGCCGAATAAGTGGATGATTAAAGCACCGGGGGCGGATTGGCGGGTCATCTTGTCTTTGGCAAATAACCAGTAGGCTAAGAGGACGCCGGCGCCGGTCCAGGGTTAGTTTCAATCATATAGAAGATGGATTTACCCGATTCGGCTACTTGTTCAGCGCCAAGGGGAGTGAAGATGCCGTGGTTGATGGCGTTGTTGAGGAACAGGACTTTTGCCGGTTCTACGAAGAGACCGATGAGGGGGAAGATGCCGGCCTGCAAGAGGAATTGAACGCCTGCCGTCAAGAAGGCCAGGATGACGCCCATGACCGGACCGATCAGTCAAAGCCGATGATGCCATGATCATGCCCAGGATACCGACGGAGAAGTTATTGACGAGCATTTCAAAACCCGGTTTGATGTGGCCGTCGACAGCTTGGTCAAATTTTTTGATGACAAGGCCTGCCAGCGGACCCATGACCATGGCTCCTAAGAACATGGTGTATGTCGTACCGGTGATGACGCCGACCGTTGCGATGGCGCCCATGACGGCACCGCGAAGGCCGCCGACGATCTTGCCGCCTTGGAAGGCGATGAGTAAGGGAAGAGCGTAGGTCAGGAACGGTCCGACCATTTTAGCTAACTGTTCGTTTGGCAGCCAGCCACTGGGAATGAAGAGTGCCGTGATAAGACCCCAGGCGATGAAGGCGCCGATGTTCGGCATGACCATACTGCTGAGGAAGCGGCCGAAGGATTGTATTTGTGCTTTCATAGTAAGCCTCCAATTTTGTAACCATAAATTCCATTGACGGAGCAGGACTCGGCACTCCGGACTGCGCTGTGCTGCTCTCTTGATGGTTACAGTATACCTTCCGTACATACCGAAATCAATTAAAAGTAATTTAACTTTGTCCACATTAAAGATGACAACCGTGAAGGAATCAGTATCTATCTGGCTGAGCGGTCTCTGCCGCCGTCCCGGGATGTGGTATAATAAGAACAAAACGAAGGAATGGAGACGATAATATGGGTTTTTCAGTCGTAATTATTGATCACGAGCCGCTCATGGCAGCCCGATTAAAAAAGTGCCTGCTTACGGTGGCCCCGGATATGACTGTCGCCGCCATTTGTTATGAAGGAGAACTGGCAGCAGCCTGCCTTGCCGAATATAAACCGGACCTCGTCTTCCTGACGATTGAAATGCCGCGCCTAAGCGTCTTGCCATTGCCGAGGCGATTCAGCGGGAGATGGGCCCAAACCGGATCTCGTCTTTGTGACCGGGGAACGCGATTTCGTGTCCCATACGCTGAGGCTGACGGCCCTGGACTATTTAGTCAAGCCCGTGACCGAAGGGGAAGTGCGCAGGCTGTCCGAAGTTCAAGGCCCTGCACATAAAAAAAGAATCTTCTCCGAGAGAAGATTCTTCTGTGGCTGATTCCAAAGAAAGCGATACCCTTTCGCTGCGGGCACGGCGGTTTTCCGTCAATGAAGGCGATAAGATCAAGCTCATTGCATCGGATGATATTCGGTTGATTTATGCGGAAAAGCGCCGGACCTTTTTAGTTACCCTCGAAGGGAAGACCTATTCCACGCATTTCAGCCTGATTCAATTTGAACAGCGCCTGCCAGAATCGGTATTCTTCCGCTGTCACCGTAACTATATCGTCAATATCGATGAGGTTCGGCAAATCGAACCCTGGTTCAATCACCAGTATGTATTGATTCTCCGCGGGCAGGAAAAGGATCCCGTCCCCGTTGGCCGCTCTTATCTCAAAAAATTACGACAGTATATTTATCTATAATCCGAGGGCCTGGGCAAAGTAGGCCTTTAAAATCCGCTGCAGCTGGCCGCGGATTTTTTCTTCATCATGGCCGTGGATGGCCTGGGCAAAAGAGGGATCACTGACCAGGGCACTACTGATGGAGCCGAGGACGTCGGTGTGGAGCTGGCTCTGTTCGTCTTGGGGCATGACCAGGAATAAAATCGTGGAAATGCCGTGAAAATAAGGGTCTGTAAACGTGCTTCCATCAGGAACGGCCGTATAGAACAGGGACTGGGTTACGGCTGTCGTGCGGCAGTGGAGCAGGGCAAAGCCTTGTTCCGGGAAAATCTGGCTGTTCAGCCGTTCACGGTTTATGATGGCGTCAAACAGTTGGGCCGAAAGTTCTTCCTCTTCCGTGGCCGCCGAAGCAGGGTATGGACGGCTTCGGCAAAGGTCGCTTTTTCGGGCAGTGTGAACTGCTGATACTGTCGCAGGATGCCGGCGATTTCCTGTGACAGGAGCTGCGTTTTATCTAAGGTAGAAATAAAATCGTCCCCTGTCGGTTTATCGACGGCGGGTTGTTTTTTAGGGACATGAGCGTACTCTTCGATTTTGCCTTCAATACGATGGAGCTCAGACGGTGAAATCAGGGAGATACGAAGAGGACATCGGCATCGGGCAGCGATAAGGGCAGACTGGACACGAAGAAATCCGTTTCCTTTCGAACGGCTTCGGTTACGGCATCACTGCCATAGGCCTGAAGTTGTACATTTTTAGGCAGTTTGTTCTGCAGTCTCGTCATCATCAGGCGGGCGATGCCAAAGCCGCTGGCACAGACGATGCCAATGGACACTTTTCGCGTGAAGGCTTCGTTTCCTTTGATCCACTCTAAAGCGGCACCAAAATGAATGGTCAAGTAGCCGACTTCATCCTCCGATACCGGCGTCTGTAAGGCCAGGGACAAGACGTTGGCCGCCCGCTTGGCTTTTTGAAAGACGTCGGCGTATTCACGCTTGATATCGTCGAGGATGGGGTTGATGATGTTTAAATGGTGCTGGAGCCGGATGATGGTCGGCTGCAGATGAACGAAGAGGCCTTGGAGAAATTCGTCGTCACAGTGAAGGTCATAGGCCAGACGGGTGTCGAAGGTTCAATCATGTCGTCGATGAGGCGTAAGAGTTCCGATTCATCGACGTTGCTGGGGAGATCCCAAAGGTCGCTGTCGTGATAGCGGATTTTTGCGCCCTTGATGTGAAGGAGGAGATAAGAAGCCTCGATGGGCGGCATGGTAAGCTGGAATTCTGCTTCCATGGCGGTCACGATCCGTCGGGCCAGATCGGCATCGTCACTATCTTCAATGACGGGGATGACCTCGTCGTCCATCTCGTCGGGCTGTCCTTTGGCAATGCGCTCGACGGCGATGGCAATGTGGATGATCAGGCCGATTTTTGCCGTATCCGTAAATTGACGGATTTTTTTTCGTCCATTTTTTGAGCACGTCGTAAACGCGTTCGATCGTATGGGTGTTCAGCAGTTGGTAGACGCCGGTATCGGTGATATGGGCCAAGGCCTTCGATAAGGATTCATCGGCGTTTTGTAAATCCTTGAAGGCGTCGGCGCTCGTCGTTTCACTGATGAAGCGGTGCATGGCTTCGCGATAATCTTTCTCCGTGCCGGTCAGTAAGACGCCGTAGCCTTGTTTTTTCAGGACCTTTAAATTGTTCTTCTCAAGCCAGGGAGATAAAGACTCTAAATCCGAGGCGGCCGTCGCTTCACTGACGCCGAGCAAGGTGCTGTAATAGAGCAGTTTTTTCGGCGTTCGGTCGCGTAAGAGCTCAAAGAGCAGATAGCGCCGCCGCGTATCTTTATCACTGAAGTCCATGGCGTCCGTATCCGAAAGGGCTTCTGCCAGCTCATTCTTATCCGTATCCGAGCCTTCTAGTAAGATGCCGGCCCGCTTTTGCCGGACCAGTTTCAGGTTATATGAGGACAGCGCCTTTTCAGTCCCTTCCAGTTCTCGCTGGACCGTTCGCTTGCTGATGCCGAGATCATCGGCCAGGGCCTGTTCGGAGAGATAGTCCTGCTCCTTCAATAAGCGCCGTAAAATCTGCTGCATGCGAGGTGTAAAATCCATGTGCTCACCTCCTATGGTTCATGGTTTCTCTCAATATGCCTTCATTATAGTATAGCTTACGACCGGTATAGGGGCAATTTAAAGTAATTTAACTTTGTCCGTTTGAATGGTGACAGCATCTTTAGAATGCATAGATTGCACTTGCCTTGCTCAGAAAAAGGACTCCTTTTGTAGAATAAAGGCAGGGCATATGATATAATTTATTGTAAAGCCATGTAAAGGTTATGAAAGAATCTCGTTAATTTTGAGAAGGCTTATTTTTATCTATGCGATAAGGAGATCGATGATTATGGCATTCCACTTAAAGCCCAAGGAAGAAAAGTTTTTTTCGTTATTGGACCAGCATGCGGCACTAGGCCATGAGGCGGCTGAAATCTTGAGCCAGGCCATCAATGGGGACCTATCGAAAGAAACGGCGCTGGAAAAAATCGACGCCTTAGCCGATCAGGCTGATGCGTTGGTCATGGAGACGATGAAGCGGCTGCAAAAGACCTTCATTACCCCCATGGACCGGGAGGATATCCAGCAGATTATCGACCAGCTCGATGCGACGGTCGATAATATCAGTGAAATTATGGATAAGATGTGCATGTACCAAGTCGGAGAAGCGACGGACGGGGCCAAGGAGATGGCGACGATTGCCGCCAAGGCCATGAAAGAAATCTGCAAATCCATCGGCTACATGAAAGACTCAAGAAAAATTATTTGAAGGTCGAAGCCAGGAGCAAGAAGGTCCTCAAACTGGAACAAGAATGCGATGATCTCTATCATGCAGAAATGGCGAATCTGTTTAAGAACTGCAAGGATCCTGTGGAAATTATCAAGTGGAAAGAAATTCTTCAATCTGTCGAAGATGTAACCGACGAGTGTGAAGATCTCGTCGTCACCTTCAGAAGGGTCGTATTGAAATATGCCTGAGCATTGGTTAATTTGGGCCATCGTCTTGTTGGCCGTTTTGTTTGATTATATTAATGGGTTTCACGATACGGCAAATGCCATCGCTACCAGCGTATCGACACGGGCCATTTCTCCGAGTCATGCGATCATGATGGCAGCCTGCCTTAATTTTGCCGGGGCTATGATCAGTACCGGCGTCGCCAAGACGATTGGCGGCGATTTAGTTTTAAATCCGTCTGAAATCAGTTTGGACGTCATCGTAGCAGCCTCATCGGCTCGATTATCTGGAATGTTCTTACCTGGTATTACCGCATCCCGAGCAGTTCATCCCATTCCCTGATCGGCGGCGTCATCGGCGCTGTCTGTATCAGCGTCGGCCCGGCTGCCCTCGATACGGGCGGTATCGGGAAAATTATTTTATCTTTGATTCTATCCCCGTCGTGGCCCTGGCTACGGGGTATTTTGTCATGATTGGCTTGTTGTGGGTCGTCCGTCGTTATTCGCCGTTGGCCTTGAATCGTCAATTCCGCAAGATGCAGCTCGTATCGGCCAGTTTGATGGCTTTTTCTCATGGCTCGAACGATGCCCAGAAAGCCATGGGGATCATCGCCTTGGCCCTACTTTCCGGCGGTTATATCGATACCATGGAAATCCCGGTCTGGGTAAAGATCGCCTGTGCGACGTCTATGGCGCTCGGTACGTCAGCCGGTGGCTGGCGCATCATTTCGACGATGGGGACCAAGATTTTCAAGATGGAATCGATCAACGGCTTTGCCGCTGACCTTAATTCGTCGATGGTCATCTTTATGGCAACCTTTCTCCATCTTCCGGTCAGTACGACCCATGTCGTCTCCGGTTCCATCATGGGGATCGGCTCGGCCGAACGTGTCCGTGCCGTTCACTGGGGTGTAGCCCGCAGCATGCTGGTCGCCTGGGTAGTCACCATTCCTATCAGCGCGGCCATGTCGGCGATTATTTTTGAAATCATTCAGCTCCTTTGAGGAACCGGTTGAGGCCGGCCGATAAGGGGTGAAGGTATGTTGAAAGCTCTCTTTGAGGCAGGCAGAGGAATTGTACGATCTTGTCCTGCTTTAAAGGGAGTTTTTTTATTGATTTCTTTAGGCGGAACGTGACTGGGCGCCGGTGATTTGGCAGAAAAATATGCTGAGATCATGATGAATATGAAAACCAAAACTATACTTTTTTTGTCTTTTATTGTATAATGTGAGTGAAAGATGTAAGGGGGTAGCATTATGAGATTGAATCAAGCTACGGATTATGCATTCCGCATGGTCCTTTATTTGGCGGGGCTCCCGGAAGGCACAAAAATTACCGGCGCAGCGCTGGCGGAAAAACAGAATATACCAGAACGTTTTTTGTTAAAAATTATGCGTAGCCTCACCAAGGCCGGCATCATGAAATCCTATCGCGGTGTAGAAGGCGGCTTCGCCTTGCAGCGAGCTCCGAAGGACATCACCTTATTCGATGTCATCGAAGCCGTGGAAGGGCAGACGGAATTGCAGCGCTGTCTCAATGATATGGATTCGTGCAGCCGCGGCTGCAGCAATATGTGTTCCATTTATGCTGCCTTTGCCGACATTCAGCGCGACTTGGCGGCTCGATTGAAGTCCATCGACTTTGAAATGCTGGCTAAACAGGAAGAGGAATTCCGCTTGGTTCATCAAGGCGCGGCCAAGGAACCGGCAGCTGCCGTTCCCGGTGAAGAAACATTATAAGATTTAGCTCAATAGGAGGGCCGTCCCCCATAAGGACGGCTCAAATTTGGCTGTCAAGAGGGCGTTTACGGACAGCCCTTTTTTTTATGCCTAAAATATTGTAAAATAAAAGTACCTATTTTATTTTTTGTCTTTATATAGCCTGGAGTGAAGCCCTATGTACTTGCCTTTTCAAGGTTTCATCAGCAGTTTCCGACTGCTGGACATATTGGATATTTTACTCGTCGCCTTTGTGCTCTATAAGTTATTCATTCTGATCCGCAATACGCGGGCCGTCGCCTCATCAAGGGGCTCTTGGTCCTGGGCGTCGTTACCGTGGTCAGTAAGGTCCTCGACCTGCACGTCATCAATTGGATGCTGCAGCAGGGGATGACGGTCATCCTCGTCGCCCTTCCCGTCGTCTTTCAGCCCGAATTACGCCGGGCTTTGGAACAGATCGGGCGGGGGCGTTTATTTCGTTCCGGCCAGGTCATCAGCATGGAAGAACTGGAACGGCTCATCGACGAAATCGTAGCGATCAGTGAGTCCTTATCAAAGACGCACACCGGGGCCCTCATCGTATTTGAACGCGAAGTCGGCCTTAACGACTATATCGACACTGGGGTTGCCATTGAAGGGCTCGTTTCACAAGAGCTCTTGGGCAATATTTTTATTCCCAATACGCCCCTTCACGACGGGGCCGTCATTATCCGTGAAAACCGTATTATGCAGCCGGCTGCCTCCTTCCGTTGACCGCCGATCGGTCCTTGTCGACGGAATTGGGGACGCGGCACCGGGCGGCTATCGGCATCAGCGAGTTGACCGATGCCGTCATCATCGTCGTCAGTGAAGAAACGGGATCCATTTCTTATACCTACGGCGGCCACATTTATCGCCATCTTGACGGCAATGCCTTGCGCAATGTGCTGAAAACCTTCTTGACCCGGACACCTCAGGGCCTGGCGAATATCTTTAAATGGAGGCCCTAACATGAACAAGATTGATAAAAATTGGCAGCTTAAAATCATCTGCTTTCTCTTGGCTATCGTCTTGTGGTTCGTCATCATCAACGAACAAAATCCGCTCAGTGAGGGAAGTTATACCGTCCCTATTACCGTTGAAAACCTCAATTCTCAATATATTACGTCGAATGTGCCCAAGACGGTCTACGTCCGCCTTTCGGGGCCGCGCAATACGATCATCAACGTAGGGCCTTCGGATATCAAGGCCTACATCGATTTGTCCGACGTCCAGGAAGGGACGGTCGACGTGCCGATTCACGTCGAAATACCGAGCGGGACGGAGCTGAAAAAACAAAGCATGACGTCGACGAAGATAACCGTCGATGTCTACACGGTCAAAGAATTTAAACTGACGCCGCATATCGTCGGCAACTTAGATGAAAAAGACTTTATCAGTGAACTGAAAATCGTTCCGGAAAAGGTCGTCGTCAGTGGCGCTCGCCGCCTGATCCAACAGGTCAACCAGGCCGTCATCGAAGTCCCGGTCAACCAGCGCAACGGCGATTTTGCCTTGATGGCACCGATTCACTTGTACGATGCTGAAGGTTCACCCGTTGAGGGACTTGAAATGACGCCGTGGCAGAGCAATGTCAAAGTGACCATTGGCCATGATGCCATGTCTAAGAGCGTTCCCTTAAACGTCAATATAACCGGCCAGACGGCAACGAAAACATTGACGATTCAGCCGACGAGCATCCAAATCAGGGGCTCTGCCGATACGCTGCGCAATATCAGTTCCATCGATTTGCCGGACATTAACGTTGAAAATATGAAGGAAGAAAAATCGTGGAAGGTCATCATCCCGCCTGTAGACGGCATCAATATGTATCCTGATGAGGTCGAGGCCGACCTCCATATCCGAAATGGTGAGTAGAAAAGGAGAAACTTTGTGCTTAGAGTATTGAATATTCGCACGGCCGTACCGATGCAAAAGCCTTTGGAAGCGCTGATTGCCAAGAAACTCCGGTGTAGCCGCAGCGATATTTCCGGCATCTGCATCGTTCGCCGGGCTATCGACGCCCGCCGGAAACCGCGAATCTATTTTGTCTTTACCGTCGACGTGTCCTTTGTCGATGAAAAGAAGGTGTGGAAACGGTGCCGTGATAATAAGGACGTGCGCCAAATCGCAGAAACGCCGGCACCGGAAATCATTCCCGGGAGTGAAACCCTGGCGCCCGTCCCATCGTCATCGGTACGGGCCCGTCGGGACTGGCGGCTGCTTTGGCCCTGGCCGAACATGGGTATGCACCATTGGTCTTTGAACGAGGCTGTGACGTCGATACCCGGGCGAAAGACGTGGAAACGTTTTGGCGCGGAGGGGCGTTTAAGCCGGAATCGAACGTCCAGTTTGGGGAAGGCGGTGCCGGAACTTTTTCTGACGGCAAACTGACGACGCGCATCAATCATCCCCTGCTGAGGCAGATTTTGCAGACCTTCGTCGACGCCGGCGCACCGGAAGAAATTCTGTATGCCTATAATCCCCATGTGGGAACGGACGTCTTGCGGCGAGTCGTGAAAAATTTGCGCCACATGATCGAAGCCAAGGGCGGCGAAGTCCACTTTTCAAGCTGTGTCACGGCCATTGACCGTGACGAAGCGGGCAAGGTCAAGTCGGTAACGATCAATGGACAAGATGAATATCCGGCCAGTGTCGTCGTCATGGGCGTCGGTCACAGTGCCCGCGATACGTATTACATGCTCCATGACAAAGGTGTCGTCTTGGAAAAGAAGCCCTTTGCCGTCGGCGTGCGCATTGAGCACTCGCAGGATGTCATCGACCGCGACCAATACGGCTGCCCGGCTGAAGAACTCGGCCTTGAACCGGCCGATTATGCCTTGGTCTACCACAGTCCCGACGGTCGGTCGTGCTATTCTTTCTGCATGTGCCTGGCGGCGTCGTCGTCGGAGCCGCTTCAGAAGAAGGGCGGGTCGTCACCAACGGCATGAGTCTTTACAAGCGGGACAGCGGCATTGCCAACAGTGCCGTCGTGGTCAACGTTACGCCTGACGACATGGGCGGCGACGGGCCTTTGGCCGGTATCGAATTTCAGCGCCGCTATGAGGAACTGGCCTATAAGGTCGGCGGGAGCAACTACCATGCACCGGCTCAGACCGTCGGTTCTTTCTTGAAGCGTCCCGGTGCTGCTGCCGAAGGCGCCATCCATACCTATCGCCCCGGCGTGACCTGGGCCGATTTGCATGACGTCCTGCCGGATTTTGTTACGGCGACCCTGGCAGAGGCCCTGCCGTACTTTGGCCGGCGTCTTCACGGCTTTGACGATGACAACGTCGTCATGACCGGCGTCGAAACAAGGACCAGTGCCCCGGTGCGCATCGTCCGCGGTGACGACCGTATGGCCCTCGATACAGCCGGGCTCTATCCGGTCGGTGAAGGGGCCGGGTATGCAGGCGGCATTATGAGCGCCTATTTGGACGGCTTGGAAACGGCTGTCGAAATCATTCGTAAATATCAACCTTTGGAGGTAAAGTAAATGGCTAGATTGTTTGGAACAGATGGAGTACGAGGCGTTGCTAACGACTCGTTGACCCCGGAATTGGCATATCATTTGGGCAGAGCCGCTGCCTATATCTTTGGGCAGAATAAAGAACACCCGACCTTCCTCATCGGAAGGGATACCCGCCGTTCCGGCACCATGCTGGCCGATATCCTGGCAGCCGGCATCGCATCCGCTGGTGGTGACTGCTACATGGCAGGCGTCATTCCGACTCCGGCCATTGCCTACCTGACAAGAACGCATCATATGGATGCCGGCGTTATGATTTCGGCGTCTCATAATCCTTTCGAATACAACGGCATAAAATTTTTCGACGGCTTTGGTTATAAATTGCCGGATGAAATGGAAGATAAAATCGAAGAGTATATGCTGAAGGATGAACGGGCCGGCCTTCAGAGCCGGTCCGACCGGGGCTGCTATCGGTACGATTTCCGCCTGGACCGACTTACAGCAGGAGTACGCCGATTTTATCTGCAAATCGACGGATATCGACCTGTCCGGCCTTAAGA
>ENA-OQBJ01000041-OQBJ01000041.1-human-gut-metagenome-genome-assembly--contig:-NODE-41-length-57433-cov-3.476861_pt1 | contig 57433 bp, 81 predicted proteins | sample MGYA00242743_ERZ504545 | MGnify/ENA primary metagenome ERZ504545 (study PRJEB26092, sample SAMD00036252) | human gut metagenome | host: Homo sapiens | study: EMG produced TPA metagenomics assembly of... | reverse complement strand
TTCTTTGACAGTCGCCATATCGATGGCATCCTGCAATGACAGATCGGCGCACCAGCATATGGCACGCCCAGGAACATCGCCCCAGCAGCAGTGCAGCTGTCTTGCCATGACGTCTTTCCTTCATGAAACCTTGTCTCCTAAAACAATCAAACTATGAAATCTCTCTTTTATACGATAGTAAAGGGGTTATGTCAATTTCTTCCATCATACCATATTTTCTGGTATTGCCATAGATTTGTCACACGAGTATGATAGGATAATAGTGTTATCATTATCCTATGATTGTATTAGACATGCATTAAACGAGTATCTAAACATATTGCACATGATTTTCATATGAACTTCTAATATTTTATTCCCATGACTTACAGACAGGAGGTATTCAATGAGCGATCCATACTTCGAGAAAGCCCGGGAACTCCTGCGCCATTATTACGGCTATCCGTCCTTCCGCCCGGCACAGGAACCCGTCATCCGCAGCCTGCTCCAGGGCCGCGATACCGTAGCCGTCATGCCGACAGGCGCGGGGAAATCCATCTGCTTCCAGATCCCGGCACTGCTGTTCCCCGGACTGACACTTGTGATTTCCCCGTTGATTTCCCTGATGAAAGATCAGGTCGACGATCTTGTCGAACAGGGCATCCCCGCCACGTTCCTCAACAGTTCCCTTGCACCGTCCGAAGCCGACGAACGCCTGCACGGCATGGCGTCCGGGCAGTATAAGCTCGTTTACATTGCACCGGAACGGCTGGATACGAGTTATTTCCAGCATATCGTCGAACGGCAGTCCATCTCGATGGTCGCGATCGATGAAGCACACTGCCTTTCACAGTGGGGCCATGATTTCCGGCCGAGCTATCGGCAGATTGCACCATTCATTGCGTCACTGCCGAGCCGCCCGCTCGTCGCCGCCTTCACGGCAACAGCCACACCGGAAGTCCGTGCCGACATCATCGCGCTGCTCGGCCTCACCCACCCCGATGTCCATGTCACGGGTTTTGACCGGCCCAACCTCTACTTCGAGGTGCGCCGTGACGAGAATAAGAAGCGTTTTATCGAGCGCTACATCAAGAAGCATCCTCAAGAAGCCGGTATCATCTATGCCGCTACGCGCAAGGAAGTCGATGCACTCTACAGCCTGCTCAAGAAAAAACATCTAGCTGTCAGCCGCTACCATGCAGGACTCAGCGATGTAGAGCGTGAAAAGGCACAAGATGATTTCCTGTACGATAACGTACAGGTCATCGTAGCAACCAATGCCTTTGGCATGGGCATCGACAAGAGCAATGTCCGCTTTGTCATCCATTACAACATGCCGCGCAGCATCGAAGCCTACTATCAGGAAGCGGGACGCGCCGGGCGCGACGGCGAACCCGGCAGCTGCATCCTGCTTTTCTCCCCGCAGGACACGATGACACAGAAATACCTCATCGATGTCTCAACGGAAGACGACGAACGCAAGCGTTACAACCTCGGGCGCTTGCAGAAGATGGTCGATTACTGCCATACGCCAGAATGCCTGCGTCATTTCATCATTCACTATTTCGGAGAGACAAATACGGACATGGCATGTGGGAATTGCGGCAACTGCAGGGCTGGACTCGAGAAATGCGATGTGACCATCGACGCCCAGAAAGTCTTTTCCTGCGTCTACCGCATGCATGAGCGTTTTGGCCTGACACTCGTCGCCCAGGTACTCAAGGGTTCCGCAAACCGCCGCGTGCGCGATCTCCACCTCGACCAGCTTTCTACCTACGGCCTCATGAAAGAACGCAGCATCCCCGATATCAAGCTGCTCATCCAGCGCTTCATCGCTACCGATTACCTGGGGCTCACGGAAAGCCGGTATCCCGTCATTACCTTGAAGCCCCTGCCTACGAAGTACTGCGCGGCAACGCACAGGTCTTCCAGGCCGTATTGCGCGAAGAAGAGCCTGACGTCCCCCAGGATACCGGCCTTTTCGAGGAGTTGCGGACGCTGCGCAAAACCATCGCGCTACGCGACCACATCCCGCCTTATCTTGTCTTTTCCGATGCCACCCTGCGCGATATGTGCGAACGGCTGCCACAAAATGCTGACGCCATGCACGAAGTAAAAGGAATCGGTGAATACAAATTGAAAAAATACGGCAAAGACTTCCTTGACCGCATTCAAGATTACATCAGGAATGTACATAACTGACGTTTTGCTCATCTGCGGCAAAGACAGCAAAAGACGGCGCTGCCAGCGCGGAGTTTTCTCCGGCACGGCAGCGCCGTCTTTGCGTTCCATCACACTTCATGCTTCTTGCCAGCTTCAGGAAGTGTATCACTGCATTTTCTGGCGCAGTACTTCCTCCGCTTTCTCAAGCTGCACATCCGTCGTGTCTCCGGGCTGGAAATCCACTTCCACATCCGGTTCTATGCCGATGCCATCGATGCAGCGTCCATTCGGCGTATAGTATTTGGCGATCGTCAGCTTCAAGGCATCCTTATGGAACATCGGCATGACGACCTGCACCGATCCTTTGCCATAAGATTTCGTGCCCACGATGGTCGCCGCTCCCGTATCCTGCAGCGCTCCCGCCAGGATTTCCGAAGCACTGGCACTATTGCGTCAATCAGGACCACGATCGGATACTTCTCTTCTTCCAGCTTGGTTCATGGACTTCTTTAGAACCATCGCGTTCAACTACCGAAACAATGGGACCCTTCGGCACGACCATATTCGCGATATTGACACAGCTCGTCACCAGGCCGCCGGGATTCTCACGCAGATCGATGATAAGCCCTTTCATCCCTTGAGCTTCAAGTTCCTTATAAGCGGCTTCGAATTCCTTATCTGTATTCTCACTGAATGAAGCAATGCGGATATATCCCATGCCATCCGCGAGCATCTTGCCCTTGGCCGTCTCGATCTTGATGGTCGCCCGCTCGATATCGTAGTCGCTCTCGCTGCCGTCCCGGCTGATGGTGAGCGTAACATGTGTCCCCACTTCTCCGCGGATATGCATGGCCACCTCTTCGGACTGCATTTCTGACACCGGCGTACCGTCGACCGCCAAGATTTCATCACCGGCTTTGAGCCCCGCTTTCTCACCAGGAGTATCCGGCAATACTGAAATGATGGTGACCTTGTTGTCCTTGAAGCCCATGGTCACACCGATCCCGCCGAATTCCCCCTCGGTATGCGCCTTGAGTTCCTGATACATATCGGCCTGCAGGTAGATGGAGTGCGGATCCCCGAGCGACTGCACCATGCCGGAGATGGCTCCATCCATCAGCTGCGAATCATCCACTTCGTTGACATAGCGCGCTTCGATGAAGTGCTTGACGCCAAAGAACCGTGCGATATCCCCGGCCTGCTTGAAATTGATGCCCAACGCAAAGCAAAGGCCGGCAACAGTCAGGCAGGATGATAGCAGAGCGGTTACAAGGATGCCGATGATGATTTTTTTCTTGCTCATATGATACATTTGACACATTCCTTATCTTTCTTACAAATAGGCATATGGACTGACGGGCTCGCCGTTCTGCCGTACCTCAAAATGGCAGTGCGGACCAGTGGAATTCCCGGTTGAACCGCAATAAGCGATGGTCTGCCCCTGGCTCACGGACTGCCCTTCGGAAACAGCCAGAGACTGATTATGACCGTAAAGCGTCGTGATGCCGCCGCCATGATTGATGATGACCGCATTGCCATAGCCGGAAATCCAGCCTGCGTATTCAACGGTACCACTCTGCGCGGCATGGATGCTTTGTCCATAGTCGCCACCAATATCAACGCCGCTGTGAAAGCGCTGCGCACCAGTGATCGGGTGAATGCGCCAGCCGAATTCTGAGGTAACCGTCCCTGCCAACGGCCAGATCATCGCACCGGATCCTGACACCATCACACCGCTGTCGCCGCGTTCACGGATCATCGCACCGACCTGGCGCGAAGCAGCCATGAGTTCCTCATACTGCTGATCGATGAGCGCTTTATCTGTCTTGAGCCGCTCTATGAGCGCCTGCTGACGGGCTACCTTTTCTTCCATATCCTGGCGGGCCTTGTGCGCCCGGTTTTCCTGCTCAGCCTGCGTTTCCCGGTCTTTTTCAAGCTCCGCCTGCGCCAGCTCAAGCTGATCCCTGACAGCAGCCACTTCCGTCACGAGTCCATAGTCACGCCGGATGATGCGTTTCAGGAGATCCATGCGTGTCATCAGGTCATTGAAGTCTTTCGCACCAAACAACACATCGAGGTAGGAAATCTGACCATGGATGTAGATATCGCGCACGCGTTTGCCGAGTGCCCGGCGCTTGCTATCATATTCACGCTGGAGTTCCTGCAGCGCGGATTCATTCTCCCGCATACGTGCTTCCGTAGCATCCAGTTCGGCCTTGCGGGCCTGGTGTTCCTTGACGGCTGCATCAGCAGCCTCATCGATGGCTCGTTTTTCCTCGGACACATTATCGATTTTCTGCTGCAACTCATTGCTCTGGCGCAATTTGCCGGCGGCCTGATCCTCGTAGCTCTCGCCATGATTTGTCAGAGCTGCCGCGGATAATACCGCGGGCTGCGCCAGCAGGCAGGCAGATAGCAAAGGCTCAGCACCGCTGCCGCCAGCCCCCTTTCAGTACGTGCTGCACATGACACACTCCCATCGTTTTGCTCCCTTCCCCATGCGGCTCAGACTTTCAGGAAACGCTTGAGCGAGATGGTCGACCCCAGCGCACCGATAAAGATACCAGCTGCCAGGATGGCCAGCGTCACATAATTCATGAATGGATACTGCGGCAACAGCGGGAAGAAAGCAAGCGTATCGTAAATCTTGGCCGCCATGGCCGCATAAAAGCTCCGCAGGCGAGTGCAGAAAGCAAGCCGCCGGCAAACCCCATGACCACGCCCTCCAACAGGAACGGCCAGCGGATAAACCAGTCCGTCGCTCCCACATATTTCATGATGGCAATCTCTTTGCGCCGTGCGAAGACGGTAAGACGGATGGTATTGGATATGATGAATAGCGTCGCACCGCACAAAAGCACCATGAGTACCAGCCCAAAGATGCGGATAAGGCGTGTGATATCAAAGAGATGTGTCGCCACATCCTGTCCATAGCGAGCTTCCTCCACGCCGTCAAATTGCCCGATGGTCCCAGCGGCCGTCTCGACAAAGGCCGGGTCTTCAACCGTCACCGCAAAGGAATCCGGCAGAGGGTTCTCGTCGCCAAGCGCATCGAGCAGATACCCTTGGTCGCCAAGCCTCTCCCGCAGGCGCTGCTCAGCCTCTGCCCTGTCTACATAAGTGACATCATTGATGCCGGCCAGCCCTTCGATTTCCTGCTGGATACTTCCTTTGCGCGCCTCACTCACCCCATCTTCCAGGTAAACGTTGATCTGCACCTGGGATTCCAGCGTAGAAGCCAGGCGGTTCATATTGAGTACGAGCAGCAAGAATACGCCGAGTACAAACAGGGAAACCGTTACCGTGCCAATGGATGCGAACGTCATCCAGTTGTTGCGCTTGAGAGAACGGAATACCTCCTGGATGAAATACTCGCTGGTCCTAAGCTTCATAGCCATATCCTCCTCGTTCTTCGTCGCGCACGATGCGCCCGTCTTCGATGGCAATGACGCGGCGCTGCATGGTATCAACGATAGTCTTGTCATGCGTCGCCATGACGATAGTCGTGCCAGCCAGGTTGATGCGATTGAAGATATCCATGATATCCCAGCTCGTCTCGGGGTCGAGATTGCCCGTCGGCTCATCGGCAATGACAATGGCCGGGTCGTTGACGATGGCACGGGCAATCGCTACGCGCTGCTGCTCGCCACCGGAGAGCTGCGAGGGAAAGCAGCGGTACTTGTCGCGCAGTCCCACGACATCGAGTACCGCGTTGACACTGCGCTGCATCAGGCGGCGCGGTGCCTCGATGACCTGCATGGCAAATGCCACATTCTCAAAAACGGTCTTATCGGGCAGCAGTCGATAATCCTGGAAGATGACGCCCAGCCCACGCCGCAGGTAGGGAACCTCAGAACGCTTCATATGGACGACATCGCGTCCATTGACGAGCAGCTGTCCCCGGGTCGGCAATTCTTCACGGAACAGCATCTTGATGAACGTCGACTTGCCCGCACCACTGGCACCGACAATAAAGACAAATTCTCCCGCCTCAATGTCGACACTGACATGGTCGAGCGCAGCCGTACCATTGCCGTAAATTTTTGATACATTGCGCATGTGAATCATATACGAACTTCCTCCAGAATCACCAATACTCAAAGATGCACAAAAGAGGACCCCAGCGGAGTCCTCTCGTGATGGTTCTCAATCCTCTATGAGGTTCAATGCCAGCTCCGCATTGCGTGCCGCAAGATTGCGCAGCACCGACAGCAGCTCGGCATTCTTCTTGCGGAAAGCAGCCTTGTCCTGCCATTTGCGACGCACCTCCTGCATGAGGCATCGGCTGTGACCGTATCCAGGCTGCCGACAGGCTGCTCACCAATGGAATCGAGGAAACGGTCAATCTTGGGATCATAGGAAATGCCAATCATCGGCACGCCCATGACACCGGCGAAGATCAAGGCATGCAGGCGAATGGCTATCATCAGATCCATATTGCCGACCAGGGACAGGAATTCGCTCGTCGTATACTCATCATGGAGTACCGTACAGGGCTCCTTTGTCAGTGCCGCAATGGAATCCGCCGCCCGCACATCCTCAGGGAACTGCATGGGCAGGAAGACCACGCGCGCCGAAAGCTCACGCACGATGCGGTCGGATACTTCCGCCATGACCTCCTTGAAACGCGTCTCATGCTGCCAATCGCGGACGGAGATGCCCACGACCGGCTTGGCGCCATCGGCATGATAAGCATGAAAGATGGCGCGGCCTGCCGCTTTATCAACGGGATGAATGGCCAGCACAGGGTCTGCCGTACACTCGATGACCGGTTTCGTGATACCGAGACGCGAAAGTTCTGCCAGAGAGCCCTTGTCGCGCACAGTGATGAGATTGACGCGATTGCCGATCACACGCATGGCAAAACCTGCCAGCCTGCCGATGATGGGGCCAATCCCCTGAGCGTAAAGCATGACCTTCTTGCCCAGCAGCAAGGCTAGGAAAATGATTGCCAGATAATAATAGAGGCTCCGTCGGCTCGTGACATTCTGCAGGAGACTGCCACCACCGCTGATGAGCATATCCGCCCGATAAAGCTCCCGGATAATCGCAGGAAAACGGAGCCAGGAAACGGATTCGACGCCATGGCGGCGGCTCGTATCGGCAGGGTTTGCCGATATCACCGTGATATGAAGTTTTGGGTCGAGATCCCCGAGAACCTCGAGCATGGCAGCCAGCATGGCCTCATCCCCGGCATTCTTGGAGCCGTAATATCCCGATACGACAATCCGTCTCTCCATCAGTCTGCATTTCTCTCCTTTTCATTTTCGTGGGCATGACGCGCTCTGGCCAGGATCATCTGCCAGAGTTCCACCAGGATCATAGCTGCCGCACCGATACCAGCCCCCAGTACAATGCCGCCAATGCCGCGCATGAACGACATATAAACCGGCGTACGCATATGTGCAAAGGTTTCAACCATCGACCCCTGGCCAATGGTTGCCACAAGGACCAAGGCAAAGAATACCATGGTCGGCCATTTGCGCAGGACAGCCATCGCGGCCAGCATGAAAGCCGGATGACCGATCAGCAACTCCTTGGTGCGCGGACGCGCGTAAAAAGCCTGTTCGAGGAAGGCTCGGAAGCGGAGTTCCGTCTGTGATACGGGCATGCCGGAAGTATGGCCGCTGCGGGCCACGAATACAATTCCCACCACCAGGACAAGGAAGAGCCCGATCAATGTCTTGACCTTGACTGGCATATCAAGGATGCGCTTGAGCTGTTCCATGACGCCCTGCGTATCATCATGCGACCATCGAAAATGTCGAAACGCTGCAGGAAGCGATGCCCACAAGGACAAGAGGCAACACAAACGTCAGCTTGATGCCGCGGAAAATATTGAACTCGAGGAAGTACGGCGTATCCGCCAGCGAAGCCGACAGATATGCAGCACCGATGTACGAAAGGGCGCCCGTCACAAAAAGAGCCACTGCCGCCGTCACGATCAGACGGATGAAGTGGATGCGGGTCTTCTCATGGAAGGCACGCACGCGATCCAGCTGGAAAATGACAGCCAGCGCAGGAAAGACATTGGCACTGGCCAAGGCCGCAACCACACGGATCTTCGAGCCATTGCCCATGAGTACCGGCACCGCGGCCAGCAAGCCGAAGGCCAGGAACAAGATGAACTGGTAACGCGGACGCGCATTGAGGCGCGGGATGACGAGCGAAAGGTAAAGTACGCCGCTGCAGCCACGCCCAGCATGACCAGCGCGCGCAGGATGACGGACGGATTGTAAATGGCAAACGTGCCGGCCGGGCCGATGGTATAGCCATGAGCAACCAGCTTATCATGCGTTGCCTTGAAGTAATCCATATTCGTCTTCAAGAGGCTCATATTCGGCGATGGCTTGTCATAGATGCGCAAAAGGTCAATGCGGATGTTGCGTTCCTCATCCGTATTGGACCAGCGTTCCACAGCCGTATCGATCTTGAGTTTCGGCTGTTCATCTTTGGGAATGGAGTACAGACGTGCGACATGATCATAACCGAGTCCCTTGGCGATCTCCTCCATGCCATCCTGCTTATAAAACTGCAGCTGGGTCGTTGCCTCAATGAGTCCAAGGTTGATATCGTGTGCCTTCATCTCATCGATGGTCGTCTGCAACGCTTGCGGGGCACCAAGAGACTGATTGCCGGAAAAGACGATCTCAGAGATACGGAAGCCATCCAGACGCTGGAATACAGCCTTGACGTCATCCGGCGTGCATTCCTCATAATTGCTCGGACGTGCCAGGACATAAAAACCAGCATCGTTTACTGCTTTCATCTCATCGGTGGGCATGCCGAGATTCATCTTGATGAACGATTCATAATGCGCCTTGACAGCAAGGACTTCCTCCGAACCGACCGTAAGGATCTTGACCCGGTCTTCGCCGAGGCGGCGCAGCAGATCTTCCTTGACTTCCCGATATGTTTGCGGGTCATGGCCCACGACATAGACCTCGCTGCCCTGGATTTCCCCGGTTGCCACGAGCTGACGCCAGACAGGATCAGAAAGCGTCCCGGCATGATAACCGGCAAGGATCTGACTGCCCGGCAAAGCTGTAGCTTTGCCGTTTTCATTGAGTTTCTTGAAGGTCGTCTCATAGACGGCCAGCGAAGTGATTCCCGCTTCCTTGGCCTGTTGCAGGACGACATGTTCCGGCAGACCCTCACGCTGTGCAAGTTCCTGGAGGCCTTCGTAGTCAATGGCCATATCGACCTGGCGATTGGCCTGTTCCACGGCATGGCGCTGGAAACCGATTGCCAGCGCTGCCAGCAGCCCGATCACGATGACAGCGATGAGCCATCGATTGTATTTGAAATCCTTCATTTGCCAAAAACCACCTTATCTCATCATTCCCTACGTGCGTCAGCGACGTACCGATTCCCCTGCCACGACCAGGATGCTGTCCGCACGCTGCTCCACACGCTGTACCTGCATGCCAGACGGCAATTGTTCCGGTTTCACGAGCTGGATCTTAGTGACGAGTTCACCGAGATGCATGCTGCCAAAGGGCGAGTCCGTCACTTCAAGTTGATCCGTCACAAAATAGAGCGAACCGGCTTCTGCGCCATGTGCCAGTCAGCGAAATTCCAGCCCGGCGTCCCAAGACTTTTGCATCTGCCGTCGCTACGATATTGTCATCCGTGACCGTCACCTGCAGATTGTCAGCCTGCTTGAGCTTCGCAGCCAATGCCTCGCGCAGGCTCTCAGCGTCAAAGATACCGAGCAGCGAGAGTGCATGTCCATCCGAAAGTTTCAAGTTGCCATGGAAAAGTTCTCCACAGTCAATCTGCACATCGCGGCCCGTGAGTTTGAGTTCCCGAGCCCGCAACTGACCGATCCTGCCATTACGCACTACCACGCTGAGCTGGTCAACATGACCGGCTGCCAGGAAGAGGCGCGGCGTCGAGGACATGGCCACCTCGACATCATTTGTCGCGAACTTGTGAGACAACCGCGACGCCACAGCCTCCTCCATCAGGAAAGGTAACAGCAGCTCGCCAAGCACGATTAATATTATGAAGAACAAGCCCGCAATAGTCAAGGTTTTTCGCAATTTCATCCCCCCGCAATCACCTGTCAATGGAACAAGGAGCCAGAAGCTCAGCCCCTGACTCCTCAAACGGATTCATTAAATTTCGTGATTTGCCTTTGCTGCCAGGAAAGCACGGATGAACATATCGATATCGCCATCCATGACGGCCTGGACGTTGCCCGTTTCAACATTCGTGCGATGATCCTTGACCATCGTGTAAGGCTGGAATACATAGGAGCGGATCTGGCTGCCCCACTCGATCTTCTGCTGGTCACCTTCCAGTTTCGCCAGCTCGGCTTCCTTTTTCTCCATCTCCAGCTCAAAGAGCTTGGCGCGCAGCATCTTGAGGCACTGCTCGCGGTTCTGCAGCTGGGAGCGTTCATTCTGGCACTGTACAACGATACCCGTCGGCTCATGCGTCATGCGGACAGCAGAAGACGTCTTGTTGATATGCTGACCGCCGGCACCCGATGCACGATACGTATCGACACGTACATCCGACATATTGATGTTGACTTCGACATTATCATCGATTTCCGGCATGATGTCGCAGGCAGCAAAAGAAGTATGACGACGCGCCTGTGCATCGAACGGGGAAATGCGCACCAGACGATGGATACCTTTTTCCGACTTGAGGAAACCGTACGCGTTATGCCCCTTGATGAAAAGCGTCGCACTCTTGACACCGGCTTCATCACCAGGCAGCAGATCTGCCGTCTCTACGGAAAAACCATGACGCTCTGCCCAGCGGCCATACATGCGCAGGAGCATCTGTGTCCAGTCCTGCGCCTCCGTTCCACCCGCACCGGCATGCAGCGTCAGGATCGCATTGTTTGCATCGTAAGGACCTGAAAGCAGGACTTCAAGCTGCAGGGCCTCGAGCCCCTCAGCCACAGCATCGAGTTCAGATCGGACATCGCCCTCCATGCTCTCATCCTGCTCTTCCATCCCCATTTCCCAAAGGGTTTGGGCATCTTCGAATTTCGCGACAAGATTCTTATACTTGTCAACGCTGATCTTGACATCGTTGAGTTCCTGATTGATTTTCTGGGCTTTTTCTGCATCGTCCCAGAACGTCGGTTCACCCATCTTGTATTCGAGCTCGGCAATCTTCTCTTCCTTGGCCGGAACCTCGAGGGATTCGCCCATCTGGTCCAGCTTTTCCTGGAGTTCGCCGAGACGCGGTTTCAAATCTTCTAACATGATATCCTTTCTCTCCTCATAACCCAGGGCCTTGCGGCCCGTCATCGGCAGGATGGCTGCCAGCAGGCGCCATCAGGCATTCTTGCCGCAGCAATTCTTGTATTTCTTGCCGCTGCCGCACGGGCACGGGTCATTGCGTCCAACCTTCTTGCCATCATTCGTGACCGGCTTCTTATGTGCTTCAGCTGCGCTGATCTCATCACCGTGCGAAGCCTGAGCATGCTGCAGGTGATCCTCAAGCTGCGATTTCTGCTTCTTGATGGTCTCCTCCATCTTGGCCTTGTCCTGTTCCGAAGCGGGCTTCTGCTCCTCGGCAGCTGCCTGCTGCTCCGGCGTCACGATGCTGACATGATACATGAGCGACGCAATCTGATCCTGGATGGCCGCTTCCATCTCCTCAAACATGTCAAGGGCTTCGATCTTGTACTCGACAAGCGGATTGCGCTGACCATAGGCACGCAGATTGATGCCGTCGCGCAGCATATCCATGTGATCGAGATGCTCCATCCACTTCGTGTCGACGACACGCAGCATGACGACTTTCTCGAGTTCACGCATATTCTCTTCACCAAAGAGCAGTTCGCGATTATGATAGCCTTCTTCCGCCAGCTTCTCGAGGCATTCCTGCAACTCGTCGCGGCTCATCTCTGCCAGCTCTTCTTTCTTGAGGCGGCCCTGCGGCGCATAGATCTTCTCCGCATCCTCGATGAGACCGTCAAGCTGCCATTCTTCCGGATAAAGCTGTGCATTGGCGTACTGATCCATCTCTGCACGGATGATGTGCTTGACCATGCCCATGATATTCTCACGCAGGTTCTCGCCGAGCAGGATCTTGCGGCGTTCACCGTACATGACCTCACGCTGCTGGTTCATGACATCATCGTATTCAAGGACATGCTTGCGGATATCGAAGTTGCGCGCTTCAACCTTCTTCTGAGCATGCTCGATGGAATTGGTGATGAGCTTATGTTCAATCGGTTCATCCTCATCCATGCCGAGTTTGTCCATGATGCCCGAGATGCGGTCCGAGGCAAAGAGGCGCAGCAGATCATCCTCGAGTGACAGATAGAAGCGCGAAGCGCCCGGATCACCCTGGCGGCCAGAGCGGCCGCGCAGCTGATTATCGATACGGCGGGATTCGTGACGTTCTGTGCCGATGATGAAAAGGCCGCCGAGTTCTGGGACCCCTTCCCCCAGCTTGATATCCGTACCGCGGCCAGCCATGTTCGTCGCAATCGTCACGGCACCTTTCTGACCGGCACCAGCGATGATCTCGGCTTCCTTCTCATGGAACTTCGCATTGAGTACGTTGTGAGGAATCCCATGTTTATGGAGAATGGTACTGAGTTCTTCCGACTGCGTGATGGACGTCGTACCGATGAGGACCGGCTGCCCCTTGCGGTGGAGTTCCTCAACCGCACGCCCGACTGCCTTATACTTGGCCCGTTTCGTCTTGTAGATAAGATCCGGATAATCAATGCGGATGACCGGCTTGTTCGTCGGCACGACAATGACCGGCAGATTGTAGATCTTGAGGAACTCATCTTCCTCGGTCTTGGCCGTACCTGTCATGCCCGCCAATTTCTCATACATGCGGAAGTAATTCTGGAACGTGATGGTGGCAAGCGTCTGGCTCTCACGCTGGATCTTGACGCCTTCCTTGGCCTCAATGGCCTGATGCAGGCCATCCGAGTAGCGGCGGCCCTCCATCAGGCGGCCTGTGAATTCATCGACGATGATGATCTCGCCGTTGCGCACTACATAGTCGCGATCGCGCTTCATGAGTGCTTTGGCACGCAGTGCTGCGGTGAAGCAATGCGAAAGCTCAATGTTTTCCGGTGCATAGAGATTGTTGATGCCAAGGATCTTCTCGACCTTCGGGATGGTGCTGTCAGCAGGCGCCACCGTCTTCTGCTTCTCATCGACCGTATAGTCGACGCCTTCCTTGAGGCCAGCCACAGCTTTCGCCATCACAGCGTACATATCCGTCGATTTTGCGCCGGGGCCCGAAATGATGAGCGGCGTACGCGCTTCATCGATGAGGATGGAATCGACCTCATCGACGATGGCATAATGCAGGTCACGCTGCACCATCTGCTCCGGGTAGATGACCATATTGTCACGCAAATAGTCAAAGCCAAACTCGTTATTCGTACCAAACGTGATGTCACGGCTGTAGGCGAACTTGCGCTCCGGGAAGTCCATATCATGGACGACGAGGCCAACCGTCAAGCCAAGATACCGGTATAGGCGGCCCATCTCTTCGCTGTCACGGCGTGCCAGGTAATCGTTGACGGTAATGACATGGACCCCCTTGCCTGTCAGCGCATTGAGGTAGACCGGCAGCGTAGCCACGAGGTCTTGCCTTCACCCGTACGCATCTCGGCAATCTTGCCTCATGCAGGCACATGCCGCCAATGAGCTGGACATCGAAATGACGCATGCCAAGGACACGGCGGGAACCTTCACGTACAACCGCGAAAGCCTCCGGCAGGATATCCTCGAGTGTCTCACCATTGGCAAGGCGTTCGCGGAATGCATTCGTATAGCCCGTCAGCTTATCATCAGTCAAGCCCTGCATCTGTGGCTCCAGTGCATTGATTTTCTCAACCACTTTACGATAGCGGGCAATCTCTTTATCGTTATTGTCACCTAAGAATCGTTTGATGAATCCCAGCAACCAAATCACTCCTTCACATCAGGTACGGACAGCGAGTCCTGTCCTATAGTTAGCCTACCTTACAATATTATCAGACTGCCGGATAGAAGTCAATCAAACCGCCAGGTCTCAGCATGCAGGCTGTTACTGATATAACGCGCGGAAATTGACCGGCTCAATCTTTTCCTGTGTCAGGACTGCCTTGACCTTTGGTGAGAGAACCGCGGCGAGTTCCGCTTCAAAATCATGCTGCCAATGGCAGGCTGTCACCAGCGGCTCATTCTTTGTCCCCGGATGCATCATGATCTCCGTCGTGCCGACAGGCAAATCCGCCAGCACCTTGAGCAAAAAGCTTCACTGACCGCTTCGCCTGCTACGATGCCGTTGAAATGATCCGGGACAGCGATATGCCTGCGCCGTGCCTGCAGGACAGCTAGCCGCGCCAGGCTGCCCAGCCCCAGCCGCCCGATCAGCTGGCCCAAGCCGCCAAACCGCCCGGCAAACAGCGGCGTGCGCGGCACACGCATAGCTCGGATGTTCCCAGCTTCACAAAGATCCAATACCACCTGGAGGATGCCGGGCAGCGTATGCATATGCTGATGGCTGTCCGCATGCGAGAGCGGCACACCTGTACGCTCCACCTTCTGGAGCTGCGCCCCGAGTTCTGCCCGCACTTCCTCCAGGCGCACGCCACCGCTCAGATAATGCTTGAGAAAAAGCGAATGATTGTCATAAAAACGTCCTTCAGGCGTAACGAGGCTTGGTATTTCCGCAGGAGGCAGGACCGGTTCATCATCGACCAGCGTGAAATGGATTCCCAAACCGAGTTCCGGATGGCGCCTGGCAATATCGACGGCACCGGCAAAGGCATGCCCTCCTGCATGATGGTGGCTGAACGCAGGCAGCCGTGCATGACACCAAGTTCCACGGCTTCATTGATGGCTTCATGTCGGCCGAAATCGTCCGCATTGATGATTACTTGCTTTGTCATCTATCTGATTTCCTTTCTCTTTGCGTCATTTCCTGGCAAGCAAAAGGGAGCTGCCCTCATCCAATGTTCTGGACAGGGCAGCTCCACAATCCTTTCATGCTGGCACGCAATATATCCTGTGTCAGTTGCTCGATTCGATCAAACCATAATTGCCATCGTTACGGCGATAGACAACATTGACATCTTCCGTTTCCGCATCGCGGAACACGAAGAAATTATGATTCAAGAGGTTCATCTGCATAATGGCTTCCTGGACATCCATCGGTTTCACGATGAAGTGTTTCGTCTTGACGATATTGTACGTCGCTCCCTCATCCCGTACATCCGGAAGCGGGGTTGCCTTGAATGCATCGGCCTTGAAGCCGCCGGCACGGAAACGGCGAGCCAGTTTCGTCTTCTGTTTGTGGATCTGACGCTCCAGTTTTTCCACCACGAGATCGATAGACGTGTACATATCCATCGTGGACTCCTCACCACGAAGCAGTACGCCACCCTGGATCGGCACCGTGACCTCTACCGTATGACGGCCTTTCGATACGGTCAGGAGTACCGTGATGTTGCCGACGTTATCGAAGTATTTCGTAACCTTGCCGACGCGTTTCTCCACATATTCCCGCAGACGGAGTGATTTCGATATTCTTGCCTCTTACAGTGAATGTTGCCATGAGACACATCCCCTTTCTTATTTCTGCAGCAGAGAATGCTGCTGCATGATATCCCATACAAGAAGCCTGCTCCGATAGGGGATTGCTTCTGATTATATGATATGTATTCGCCAAGGTCTCACGAATCCCTGCTTGATATCGGAATATTTCATAAAAAAATAACAAAAAACCAACAACAGGGCAAAGTGAAAGCCCAGGCCGAAGCCTGGGCTGGTTAAAGACGGATATGATCAAGCTGTCTTGATGACATTAGCGGCCTGCGGGCCTCTCGCGCCCTCAACGATATCGAATTCGACATCCTGACCCTCATTGAGCGTCTTGAAGCCTTCATCCTGAATCGCCGAAAAATGAACGAACACATCGTCGCCATCTTCACGTGCAATGAAGCCATAGCCTTTCTCTGCACTGAACCATTTTACTTTGCCAACCATAATGATTCCTCCTAAAACAATGTAAACAAGGCCGTAACAGCCTACCAGTCAGAGCAACGCTGACCAATTCCAATTATACTTACTAGCTATACAGCTGTCAAATTACATTATAATATGAGGACTATAAGGAAGCCTTATGCACCCCTCGCAAATCAGAGTACTTTGGAGAGGAAAGAACGCGTACGTTCTTCCTTAGGATGCTCGAATACTTCTTTCGGATCGCCCTGTTCGATGATACGGCCGTCATCGACAAACAGCAAGCGGTCGCCGACCTCACGGGCAAACCCCATCTCATGGGTGACGATGACCATCGTCATGCCTTCCTCTGCCAGCTTGCGCATGACATCAAGGACCTCGCCGACCATCTCCGGGTCAAGCGCGGACGTCGGTTCATCAAACAACATGACCTTGGGCTTCATGGCCAGTGCGCGGGCAATGGCTACACGCTGCTGCTGTCCGCCGGAAAGCTGATTGGGATACGAATCGGCCTTATCCGCCAGGCCAACGCGGGCCAAGAGCTTCTTGCCGTCTCTTCCGCCTCGTCCTTCTTGATGTGACGGACCTTCATGGGCGCAAGCATGATATTCTGGAGTACCGTCATATGCGGGAAAAGGTTGAAGCGCTGGAACACCATGCCCACTTCTTCCCGCACCTTATTGATATTGGCTTCGCCGTCGAGAACGATGCCGTCCACACTGACCTTGCCAGACGTCGGTTCTTCCAGATAATTCATGCAGCGCAGCAGGGTACTCTTGCCGGAACCGGACGGGCCGATGATGACCACGACTTCTTTTTCTTTGATATCGAGATCGATGCCTTTCAGGACCTCGACCTCGCCGAATGACTTCTTCAGATTCTCAATGGCGATCATCCGTCTGATACCTCCTCTCGAGATAAGCGACAAAGCGTGAAATCGTCAGCGTCATGGCCAGGTAAATGACCGCTACGCTGATCCAGATTTCCAGGGAACCGTACGTCTTGGCAATGATGAGCTGTCCACGGCGCGTGAGTTCTTCAAAGCCGATGACCGATACGAGGGACGAATCCTTCAACAGTGCGATAAACTCATTGCCGAGTGGCGGGATAACACGCTTGAAAGCCTGTGGGACAATGATGTAGCGCATCGTCTGCACCCAGGTCATGCCCAGCGAACGGCCCGCTTCCATCTGTCCCTTGTCGATGGACTGGATGCCAGCACGGAAAATCTCAGCGACATAAGCACCGGAGTTGATGCCGCAAGAACCAATAGCTGCCACGAACGGGTCGACGCGCTGACCGGTGATGACCGGCAGGGCGAAATAAACGAGGAAGATCTGCACGAGCAGAGGCGTGCCGCGGAAGAAATCGACATAGATGGCCGACAGGACGCGCAAGATCTTGAAGCGCGAGATACGCGCGATGCCGACAAAGAGGCCGATGATGACACCGAGGGCTACGGACAGAGCCGTAATCTTGATGGTAACGCCCGCTCCCACCAGCAACAGCGGGAAGGAGTTCACCACCAGGTCGAAATTGAAATGCATGTACTCTCACCTTACCATTTTCGAGTTATATTTATTCAACGGAAAAAGAAAAACCTGTACTTAATTATATTTCCTGTCGTATAGCATGTCAACGCATATTTTGAGGAAAAGAAAAACACCAAGCACAGAAGCTTGGTGTTTTTTATGCAGGATTCGTGATTATTTCTGCCCACCGAACCATTTTGCATAGATCTTGTCGTACTCGCCGTTCTCCTTGAGCTTCTTGAGTGCGTCATTGACCTTCGTCTGGAGTTCCGTGTTGTCCTTGGCAAGGGCAATACCGTAATCCTCAGCCGTCAGTTTTTCTGGCAGAGCTTGACACCCGTCTCACCGCTCTTGGTGATGTAATAGTCGTTGACCGGACGGTCATTGACAACAGCATCGACGCCATTGGCTTTGAGTTCCATGAAGCAGTCTGCCGGCGTATTGAGTTCCTTGACCTCTACGCCACCGAGCTTCTTGACAGCTTCTGCACTCGTCGTGCCGATCTGTACAGCTACCTTATGCCCCTTGAGATCCTGGAAGCTCTTGATGCCCTGTTCGTCAGCACGAACGACCATCGTCAGGCCGGACTGATAATAAGGATCCGAGAAGAGTACGTTTTCCTTGCGCTCATCGTTGATCGTCATACCGGAGATGATGACATCGATATTCTTGGCCTGCAGAGCGGGATGAGGCCATCAAAGCCGATGTTCTGGATCTCGACATCATAGCCCATCTCCTTGCCGATGGCACGGATGAGATCCATGTCGAAGCCCTGGTATTCTTTCTGTCCTTCATCCTGGAACTCGAATGGAGCAAAGTCAATGGATGAACCAACTTTAAGGACCTTCGCGCTGGAACTGCTGCTGGAACTCCCACCATTGCCACCGCAGCCGGCAAAGGCTGCGACTGCGAAGACGCAGGCAGCTGCGAGAGCCAGTAATTTTTTCATCTTCATACAAAATCCCTCTCTCTCAAAATAATCGCGTTTCACAAAAGAAAGCCCGGAAACACAGTCCCGGGCTTCATTGCTCATGTGCATGTTTATTATAGCATGCTGCATAAAGAATCGCAAGCCATCAGCCTGCGGTTCCTGTTCTCATTCATGATTTCACTGAGCGTGTCTCTTGTTGAAGCAGTCACGGCAGTACACCGGACGGTCGTTCTTCGGCTCGAACGGCACTTCCGTCTCTTTGCCACACTCTGCACAGATGACCTTGTACATCTTGCGCTGCTCACCGCCCTCACGGCTGCGGCGACGCTTATCACGGCAATCACGGCAACGCGCTGGCTCGTTCTCAAAACCCTTCTCAGCATAAAATTCCTGCTCACCAGCGGTGAAGATGAATTCTTTACCACATTCTTTGCACGTGAGTGTCTTGTCCTGGTATTCCATAAGATAATCCCCTTACTATAAATAGAAATAAACTTCAGATGTCCGCTTCCCTATAAGCAGAAAATGCTAAGAAAAAGAACGTCTATATTCACAGTATACTGGTTCTTGCCTTAAAGTGCAAGTAATTTTTTTATTATGCAAATATTCAATTATATTGGCAGATAAAAATGGGACGTCCGCAGAGGGAGCAGTGAAGCATGCTCCTCCTGCAGACATCCCATGGTCAAAAACCTCTTATATCAGGAAATACCGCTGTACATCATTTTCTCTTCCTGCGCGCAAAGACATGTGCTTCCGGACGCAGGATACGGCAGCTGTTCAGCACCACGGCCAAGGTAGCTGTATTGTGGATCACAGCAGCCCAGAGCGGATTGATGCGGCCCAATGCACCAAGAGCATCGCCGCACTGTTGACCATGATGGTAGCCATGAAGTTCTGATGGACCAGATCCATCGTGCGGCGTCCCAGCTGCAGCGCCTCCATGAGTCGGGCGGGGTCTTCTGAGTGAATGGTCACTGCCGAAGATTCCGCCGCTATATCGGTCTGCCGCCCGCCCAGCGATACGCCGACATCGGCAAAGGCCAGTGCCGGTGCATCATTGATGCCATCGCCGACCATCATGACCGTGCCGTGCTGTTTGAGCTTATTGACATACTCCGACTTATCTTCCGGCAGGATTTCCGCATAATACGAGTCGATATCCATGCTGCGCGCCACTTCCTGTGCCACTGCTTTGCTGTCGCCCGTCAGCATGACAATCTCATCAATGCCATACCGTCGCATCTGATTGAGCGTTTTCTTCATCTTCGGACGGATAGGATCTTCGATGCCGATGACGCCGATAAGCTGCTGATCTCTTGCTACATAGAGAAGGTTCTTGCTCGTGAGGCCGGCATCCAGCGATTCCGGATCCGCAATGCCGTTCTCTGCAAGGAATTTTTTGCTCCCAACCCGGACCTTGCCGCCCTTATAGCCTTCAAAATCCGGTACATCAGCCAGCATACCACGAGCCACCAGGGTCTTTGCTGTCTTGTGATGCGGCGTTACCCATTCCTTCTCTTTGACATATTTCTGGATGGCCACGGCCAACGGATGAACGGAATGGAGTTCAGCCGAAGCTGCCAGGAGTACGGTCTCTTTCTCCGTAACGCCCTGTGCCGTCTTGACAAAGGAAATCTGGGGGACACCCACAGTCAACGTGCCTGTCTTATCGAGGACAACCGTATCCGTTTCAGCCAGTGCCTCGATGTAATTCCCGCCCTTGACGAGGATCCCTCGTTTGGCAGCCGCACCGATTGCCGCAGAAATGGCCGTTGCCGTCGAGAGCTTGAGACCGCAGGAAAAGTCAATGAACAAAAGATTCAAGACGCGCTGCCAATCACGCGTAGCTCCATAGACAATAGCTGCGCCAAGGAAGGAAACAGGAACCAGGAAATTGGCCATCTGGTCTGCAAAATTCTGCACGGGAGCCTTGCGCGTCTGCGCTTCTTCCACCAGATGGACGATATGTGCCAGGCTGGTATCTTTACCAACCTTCTCGACAGAAATGACAAGTTCACCAGCCTCAACCACAGAACCTGCATAAACAGGCGATCCTTTGTGCTTCATGGCAGGATTCGATTCACCTGTGATGGACGCCTGATTGATGGCAGCATCGCCAGACAGGACGTGACCGTCGATGACGATCTTCTCACCAGTATGTGCCGCAATGATGTCCCCTGCCTTGACTTTCTCCACAGGAACCTTGCGTTCTGTCTCACCTTCTACCAGCCAGACATACCGCTGATCAAGAGAGAGCAGGCCGGAAATATGGCTGCGGGCACGTTCCGCCGCATAACTCGTCAGCATCTCTGCACCATTGGAAATCGCCAGCAGCGTCAGGCTCGATTCCGGTTTGCCCGCCAGGACCGAGGCAATCACAGCCGTAGCCGTCAACGTATCGGCATTGGGCTGATGGTCTTTGAGCATCCCCTGCACGCCATTCTGGATGAACTTGCGGGCAATCCCCAAGACCAGGAGGCTCCTTACCACTTTGAGGCTCAGGAAGAGCTGTGGCTGCGTGCGGCGCAGGATCTCCATGCCAGCAAAGCTCGCGAGGGAAAAAAGTGCATCGCGACGATATTCCGCCAAACGATCTGCCGGTTTGATGGATGCCTCTTTCGCACGCTGTACAGCCTCAATGGCCAGGCACTGGATCTCGCGGATGGGCAGGCGCCCCTGGTACCAGATCTGTATCCGTTTCTCCGCTATGGTCACAGCCTTGACCATCCGATAACAACGTATCATTGCAGCCAGCCTGGCTCGTTCTTCACGCGGCAGAGCAGCCTGCAGATGCAAATAACAACTACCGTACATTATACTGTTCGCCATCCTCTCATGAGTGACAAGGCCCACCAGAGCATCTGCGCACCGGACGGGGATGTCTGTGTCAGGATCATCTTGCGCAAGCCGCGCAGGCCAAACATCAGTGAAGCCAGCGAACTCATGTCAAACATGCCGCCGGTACTTTGCTTGATCCAGGAAGAAAATGCCCGCGCAGACCCGCGGATGCTGCGCGTGATGCTGCCAGCATGCGATTCATCTGGCTGTCCTTCTTCTCCAGGCGTCCTGGAAGATCCAGAAAAGATATGCTCTCGCAGCCAGGCAGCCAGTCCTTCGATCTTCAGTGCATCTGCTTCTGCAAAACAAAGCAGGATGCTGCCGCTCAATGCATTGACTTCGATGCTCTTGACAAAATCCAGGCGGGAAAGATTCTTCTCCAGGCTTTCCGCCAATTCCCTGGAAATGCAGGCAGCCCGATACCGGCGGCGCCCCGGCAGGGAAGAAACCAGCACCAGCCCGTATTCTGCCGGACGCACAACGCGAGGGCGCAGGCGGGACGGCTGGATGCTCGCAGTAGGAGTCCGCCCACCGCTGAATATTTGGCGGATCCCCTTGCCGATTGCAGCTCCCATCATAAAACCAGATACATATGACATAATTTACCTCCTCCGCACATGCGTCATGATATATTCTTCGACCTTGCGTAAATCACGGTTCGCTCGCAGGATTTCCGGCGTATAATGGATGAGGATAGAGCCGGTTACGGTATTCGTCTTTACGTCCTCAATTTCCTGGAATGCCCGCAATTGCTGCTGTACCTGCTGCTCCAGTCCAGGATTGCCGATGAGCTTTTTGCTGTAGAGCCGCACACGGCCTGGCAAATAGGATGAGATATCGACGGAACGGATGAACAGGTCCAGCGTATTCGTAGGGATCTGCAGATTTCCCATGAAATTCAAAGTAGGATTCCTCCCTCCAAATCAGATGTACGTACAGAAAGAGACTGCCATGCGCGGCAGTCTCTCCTTTGTTTCAATGGAAACAATCAGTTCTTCTTGGCTTCCTGAGCGGCAATCAGGTCTTCCAGTTCCTCCTTCTGACGCTGAAGCTCAGCGAGAGGGATCTCACCGGCCGGAGCAGCAGGCTGAAGCGCTGCCATCTGCTGTTCGCGTTCCTGCATGAAACGATAGCCGAAAATGCCGGCTACAGCACCAACTGCGAGACCAATCCAAAAATCTGTCTTCTGGAACATCTCATCCATCCTCCTTCATGAATCCTGGAATTCTATAATAAGCATGAATGCCCATTACCTGTCTTGATTGGAGACTGCACTCTTCATTTCCACCTCATGATATCACGACTGGTTATCATTGTCAAATAGAATGCGATAAAAAACCTGGCAGGATAAGGTCTGACAGGTTTTTTCATGCGTTCATCCCAGCGCTGATTTACATATCTTTAACGGGAACAGGACCACGGGAAATCGCCATCGCCCCCGTGCGGGCAATCTCGATGATGCCATATTCTTTCATGACCTCACAGAGCGCATCGATCTTATCCTGGGCACCCGTGAGTTCAATGACCACGTCTTCCGGCGTGACATCCACGATATTGGCACGAAAGATATTGACAACGTTGATGATATCCGCACGATTGGCTTTGGTGGCTGCGACCTTGATGAGTACGAGTTCCCGCTCAATGGAATCCACTTCACTGAGATTGACGATCTTGATGACGTCAATGAGTTTGCTGAGCTGATTGATGACCTGATCCAGCTCGTTCTCGGATTCTACGGATACGGCAATATTGATGCGCGTGACATCCGGTTCTTCCGTATAACCGGCCGAAATGCTTTCAATGTTGAACGCTCTGCGGCTGATGAGGCCCGAGACGTGCGTCAGCACACCAGGCTTGTTGTCCACCAAGACCGCCAGAAGATACTTTTTCATGATAACAAACTCCTCTTCTTCTCTCGCAACGATCCTCTTGGGGATCAGAGCGTACCAAGCACCATCTGATCGAGACGCTTGCCGCCCGGCACCATCGGCAGGACATCCTCCTCCTCAGGAATCAGCACATCGACGAGTACAGGGCCAGGCTGGGCCAGGATTTCCGGCAGGCGCGTCGTGAGTTCCTGCTTCTTCGTCAAGCGATACCCTTTTACGCCCATGGCTTCTGCCAGTTTTACAAGATCTGTCTTGCCCTTGAGTTCCGACTGGGAGTAATGGTGGTTGTAGAAAAGGCGCTGCCACTGGCCGACCATACCGAGGATGCAGTTATGGACGACCACAACCTTGACATCGATATCATTATCGGCAATGGTCGAGAATTCCTGGCAATTCATCATGATGCTGCCATCCCCCGTGAAGAGGACTACGCGGCTTTCGGGGCAGCCGATCTTAGCACCCATGGCAGCCGGCAGGCCATAACCCATTGTTCCCTGGCCGCCGGAAGTAAGGAAATGGCGTGGCTTGTACGTCTTGAAGAATTGGGCAGCCCACATCTGATGCTGACCGACATCCGTAACGGCAATCGTATCTTTATCCGACAGTTGGCTGATCTTGGCAATGAGCGCGCCTGGCTTGATGAGGTCGCCCTCCTCCTGATAGCCAAAGGGATGTTCTTTCGTCATCGCTGCCGCATGTTCCAGCCAGGGAGCGAAACGAGCGGGAAAATCGTCGTCAGCCGCTTCCAGTTTCTGGCGCAGGAGCGGCAGGGACCAGCTGAGATCGCCGAGGACGCTGATATCAGCCGGGACATTTTTATTGACTTCTGCTGGATCGATCTCAAAATGAACGATTTTCGCATGCGGCGCAAACTCCGTTACTTTGCCTGTCACGCGGTCGCTGAAGCGCATGCCGATGCAAAGCAGGAGATCGCATTGCTGGATGGCCATATTTGCCGCATACGAGCCATGCATGCCAGCAAATTCCAAATAGCCCTCCATGTCCGCAGGGATTGTTCCCAGCCCCAGCAGCGTAGATGTGGACGGGATTCCCAGACGCTTGATGATTGCGCGAAGTTCCTCCGCAGTATTCGAGATCGTAACCCCGCCGCCAGTGAATACCAGTGGCTTCCTGGCTTTGCGAAGCGCTTCTATGACACGGTCGATATCGGCTTCCTGACCGATATTCTCACCTTTATACCCGCGCAGGCTGACCGTCTCCGGATATTCATAGTCAAATCTTGCGTCAAAGACATCTTTGGCACATCAATGACCACAGGCCCCGGACGACCGGTCCTGGCAATGTAAAAAGCCTCCTTGATGACGCGCGGCAAATCGTGTACATCCTTGACCAGGTAATTATGCTTGGTGATCGGTGTCGTGATGCCGCAGATATCCGCTTCCTGGAACGAATCTTTGCCGATATACGGATTGGCCACCTGTCCCGTGATGCAGACGAGCGGCACCGAATCCGTGCAGGCCGTAGCGATTCCCGTGATCAAATTCGTGGCACCAGGCCAGAGGTCGCAAATACCACGCCCACCTTGCCGGTTGCCGTGCGTAACCATCTGCCGCATGAACAGCACCCTGTTCATGGCGCGTCAGCGTATGCGGGAAATTCATCTTATAGACAGCATCGTACAGCGTGAGCACCGCACCTCCGGGATATCCGAAGACCATGTCCACGCCCTCTTTTTTCAGGCTCGTAAGGACGGCCTGAGCACCATTCATCTTCAATCGAATGCCCCCTTGTACCTTCTGAACAAAGCTCGCGTTAGATTCCTCTATTATACATCGATTGTATACAAATTTACAACCACTAGATACAATTTTATTTCCCATAGTCGCTTGCAAAAACAAGTACGTCAACGGAAGAAGCACCTGCCGCCATCAAGACCTCTGCACACGCCGTTGCCGTCGTTCCCGTGGTCAGGATATCGTCGAGCAGCAGGATATGGCGTCCTGCAATCGCTGCCCCCGGTGCAGCTGAGAAAGCGTGTTGTACCACGTGTCGCCGCTCGCCTGGTGTCAAGCGGTAAAGCGGCTGCGTTACCGCCTGCCGCTGCAGCAGCCGTTCAAGCGGAAGTTGCCGCACAGAGAGTGCCCTGGCAAAAATGGCCTCTACCTGATTAAAGCCGCGTTCTCTTTCCCGTGCTGCATGCAGAGGAACAGGAACAGCCACGTCAAGATCTGCTGGCAGGAGAAACAGATGGTTTTCCCGCACATGACGAAGATACGTATCGATATACGGCAGGATACTTTTTTTCCGCCGATATTTGAGATCATGAACCAGGCTACGCAAGCCGCCGCGATATCCGCCCAAAGCCCACGCGAAGCGTATCCGTCTCTGCCCCGCTGCAGGAAGCAGCAGACGATGAGGTCCGCCGCACCGCTGCAGGCAGGAAGGACACCACGAACCCCGTTCTTCTACATAGGCATGGCAAAGCGGGCAATGCGGCGGAAACAAGAAATCAAGCAGCGAGTTCCATAAAGATAATTGAATCATACCGTTCCTTTCCAGACCACTGCAACATCACGGCAAGACCGTACTCAATGATTGAAGAAACGATGTTTCGGCTTCTTGCTCTGCCAAGCCATGACGGCCTCCAGTACAGATCCACCGATGCAGCGGGCTTTGTCCGATATCGTATAGCATTCCTCCTGCCCCATGGTCGGATGGATATCAGCCAATTTCTGCCCCTCGGCCACTTTCACGCCATCATAGATGATGCCGCGCAGCACGCCATCAATGGTTGCCTTGATCTCAACCGTCTTGCCATCCTTCATGTGCAGATGTGCCAGAGTTTCCCCTTTCTTGACCACCAGTGATATCGTCCGCAGTACCTCGATACGGCCATCGGCCGGTGAAAAGACCAGGTGGTCGAGATTCGGTGACGTATCCACCGTACCATTGCCGTGATCGAGATCCTTGGATGAATAACCTTCGTAGATCAGGCGTCCGAGATTATGGCCGCGGCCTGTCTCGACCACCACGTCAACATCACGCCCGGCACAGAATCCCGGTCCCAGCGCAATGGTGTGCGTTGCCATATCCTTGTTCGTCCCTGTAGACTGATGATTCAAGATGGCATCGACCAGCACATCCGGATTCAGCTCGGACACGCATTTCGCTTCCGGGTCGGCCATCATGATGACCTCTCCTTTCTTGAGGCGCTTGGTCGCCTCCTCAAGCGTTTTCACCCGGTAACAGGTTACGCGTTCCACTTCAGCTTCACCACGGTACATGGCATCAGAAAATGCGACTCTGCGGCGCGTAGCAGTCGGTTTTTTTTGCTCGAGTACCAGCACACGAAACCCAGCACGATGCAGGCAGTGGATGATACCACTGGCAATCTCACCGCCGCCGCGCACGACAATCAAATGTTTCATAGGACAGGCCCTTCTTTCCCTTTTGTATTATCTTCATTATACTACAAAATCCGATAGGAACCCCTATTTTCCAAGAACAATCAAAATGAAGCAGTCTATCGGAGCAAAAAACGCAGACTTAACGACAGCAAGCAAAATTCCTCATAAATTATATCAGAAGTATTGAAATTATCTGATAGCAATGTTATAATATAGATGTAAAGAGGAGATGGACATGCAGACCACTGTAGAGTAGTCCTGGAGGTCGAAATGGAGTACGGTGCCTGTCCTGCCGAAAGAGGCTCTCTTCAAAACCTTACACGAAAGGATGTGGGTGGTTATTGAAGATTATGTACTGCAAGACTTCATTCCATCCTGACTAGCAAGCGCATCGTTGAAGTACAAGAATATCCGCAGATGGCGGGGAATGCACGTAATGATGGCCAGGGGCCGCCAGTCGTGCTCGATGCTAGTGGAAGTTTGGAGCGCAACGTCAGCGCAATGGACTGAAGGAAAGCAACCCTGGGTAAGTAAGTAACCAAGTTTCATCTACGTTCCATCGAGAGTGGTAGTCGGTATCTCCTATCGTTATCGGTAACGTCCCGAAGATGAACCAGAAGTGTACACGACCGTACAACAAGGTGATTTGACATCACAGTTGTTTCAGCTGAGCATGAGATATTCGTAAAATTTCTAATCGCGAAGGAATTTTACAAGGTGACAACAGAATATTGAAAGAGAAGGATCACAAATATCTATGGTAATCTACATATAAGAGCGGTTCGTATTACAGAGAGAATGCGAACCGCTTTTGTTATGCCTTTTTCCAGCCGAAGCAGTATCCCTCGCCTGTCAAAATTCAAGCCACACGCCAGGCTTGCATACTCCTGGAAAAACATCATCAATACAAGCAAGAAATGAGAAGATATATGCTGTTGATACACATAAAAGAGGACATCCGAGAAAGCAGACTTGCTTCAGCGGATGTCCTCTTCTTTTCACAAACGGATTCTGTCTCAGGAATCTTCATAAGGACGCACTCGCAGCGTCAAACCGCGCTGTTCGCAGATAGCCCGGCATTTCGCGATCTCATCAGGACCCTCAACATGATCAACGATAGTAAGGACGACATGCGGCACATACGGTTTGCAATGTTCGGCAAAGGTCAGCATGGCCTCATACGACTTCTCGCCAAACCTGGCACGTGTTAGCTCATAATAGCGCGATGCATTGGAAGCATTGAGGCTGATGGAGATCGTATCGAGGATGCCCTTGAACCTCTCAGCAAATACACACCCATTCTCGAGTTCCCCAAGGCCATTGGTATTGAGACGCGTCGGCATGCAGGATGTGTCTGCTTGACATAATGCAGGAGGGTCAGCAAATCCTCAAGACGCATGGTCGGTTCACCGAAGCCGCAAAAGACGACTTCCCGGATGAAATCCCAGGGGACTTCATCAAGCGCCTGCTTGACCTCTTCCACGGTCGGCTCGCGTTTGAGCCAGAGTGTGGATTGCTCTGCCATGTGCTTCATCGTGCGCAGGCAGAACGTGCAGGCGCAATTGCAGCGGTTTGTGATATTGACGTAAAGATTGCGCTTCCCTTCCGGCTGGATGCGCAGGGATTCTGCGAGCGGCAGGTATTTGCCGCCGGCATGTGTTGCATAAACAATCATCTTCATTACCACCTATCATTTATTGTTTTACAGGAATCTGCCGATGGGCTGCCACTTAGCGCAGCTCCGTCAGATATTCTTCAAAGGGAAGGCCGTAATTCCATGGCAGATCGAGTTCCACAGCATAGGAAAGACAGCGGCTGATGAAATCTGCAGCTCGCTGCACCGCCTGTCCCAGGCGTTCTCCGCGAACCAGGCTGGCCGCCACGATAGCAGCAAATGCATCGCCACTGCCGGAACGATCGCCACCGATCTTATCGGCACGGACAATCGCTGTCCTGCCATCTTCATATAGGAAATTCTTGATGGTATCCGCATCATGGAGTCCCGTAATGACAACCTGGCGCGGGCCGCGCGCTGCTAGGGCAGCTGCCATCTCATGAAGCTCCTCATCACTCACTTCCCCATCCTGAGGATACGGGACATCGAGGAGTTGGCAGGCTTCCGTGAGATTCGGCGTCACGAGATCGGCCACCTGCAGCAAATCCCGCATCTTATTACACATTTCCTGTGTGTACGAAGGATACAGCTTGCCATAATCCCCCATAACCGGATCTACCATGACCCGCGTCCCCGGTCTCTTGAAGCGCTGGATGAAATCCAGCACAATACCGATCTGTTCAGCCGAGCCCAAAAAGCCGGTACAGATGCCATCAAATTCCAGATGATTGCGCTGCCAACTCGCCATATACGGCTCCATGCGAGCCGTATAATCATCGAGATAATGATCCGGGAACCCGTGTGTACAGACAGGATGGCCGTAGGCAAAGGACATGCCTGGATTTTCATGGCTGAGATGAGTGGCAGTTCCACTGTCACGGAGCAGCGCCCAAACCCCGTGATATCATTCACCAGCGCAATGCGCTTTTGACGTTTCATTCCTTCATTCCTTCATCCATGACAGTATCAACGGTTATCGACCCGATCCATGGCGACAAGATCATGTTCCATGAAGCGATGTTCCGCCAGTTTCTCGTATTTCGTACCCGGACGTCCATAATTGGCATACGGATCAATGGAAATCCCGCCGCGTGGCAGGAATTTTCCCCAGACTTCGATGTATTTCGGTCATGAGCGCAATGAGATCCTTCATGATGACATTGACCACATCCTCATGGAAATCACCATGATTGCGGAAGCTCACCAGGTAAAGCTTCAGCGACTTGCTCTCCACCATCTTCTCGCCCGGCACATACGAGATATAGATGGTCGCATAATCCGGCTGTCCCGTGATGGGGCAAAGCGCCGTAAACTCCGGGCAATTGAATTTGACCCAGTAGTCGTTGTCCGGATGGCGGTTCTCGAACGTCTCGAGGATTTCCGGGCAGTAATCGTAGTGATATTTGACATTTTTCTTGCCTAACAATGTGATGTCTTCCTGAGATTTATCGCGTGACAATGAACGTTCCTCCGTATCTTTTCTACCGCTATAAGTACATTACTTCTATCATAGCGAATCCGTCAAAAATAATCAAGCAGACAAAAGACTGCCCCGCAAAGCAGTGCTTTGCAGGGCAGTCTCCCGATGTGACTAAGTCGTCAGAGATTATTTGTTGAAAATGTTGCGCAGTGCCTGTTTGTTGACATCGCGGTTCAGCTGTGCGAGATACGTCGTCAGCTTGATGTTCTTCGGGCAAGCCTCGACACAGTTCTGGCTGTTGCCGCAGCTCGTAATGCCGCCTTTCTCCATCAGGGCATTCAAGCGTTTCGGAGCATCGAATTTTCCGAGCGGATGGAGGTTGAAGAGATACGCCTGTACCGTCGGAGCCGGTCCGATGAAGTCAGACTGCGGACCAACATTCGGGCAGGCCTCGAGGCAGCAGCCGCAGGTCATGCAGTGCGAGATCTCATAAGCCGTCTGGGCAGTGTACGGATTCTGGATGGGGGCATCCTTGACTTCCCACGTACCATCGACTTCTACCCAGCCATGGATGCGCTTGAGGCTCTCGAACATGACGGAGCGGTCAATCAGGAGGTCACGGATGACCGGGAACGTGCGAGCCGGCTGCAGATGGATTGGCTGCGACAGCGTATCAACCAGCGTGCAGCAAGCCTGGCGAGCCTTGCCATTGATAACCATCATGCAGGCGCCGCAGACCTTCTCGAGGCAGTTGCATTCCCAGGTTACCGGGGCAACCGTCTTGCATCAACAGTCACAGGGTTCTTCTGGATTTCCATCAGGGCCGCAACGATGTTGAGGCCGGGACGATAGTCTACTTCGAACTCCTGGTTATACGGCTTCTTATCCGGGCCGTCCTGGCGCTCGACAATGATTCTGACTTTTTTCTGTTCTGCCATTTCTATTTGTCCTCCCTCTTACTCTTTCTTAGCTACGGCATAGTTACGCAGACGCGGCTTGATAAGAGAGTGTTCGAATTCGCGGTAGGAAACGACCGGTGCTTCCTTCTCCTGATCGAACGTAACAACAGTCGTACGCATGAACTTCTTATCATTACGCTCGAAGAATACGAGGTCATTATTGCCATCGTCCGTCATGCCACGGCCCGTCTCAGCATCGAAGTGGAACTGGCCATATTTCTTCTTGAGAGCATCTTTGAGCTGATCGTCCATCTTGTCATAGTCGGACTTGAGGACAATCTTGGCATGTGCGCCGCGGCTCTCATCACGCTCCAGAGCAGATTCCGTGATTGCCATCGCATAGATGATCATGTTGCGCAGCTGGCGGACAAACATAGCTTCCTGGTTTGCCCACGTGCATGATCCGTGACACCGATATTATCCCAACGCTTGAGGATCTCCTTGAGTTCCTTGACGCATTCTTTGAGGCCATTGTTGTCGCGTTCGACAGCAACGTACTTGTACATGATATCACCGAGTTCATGGTGGAGCTTATGCGCATTTTCCGTACCGTTCATGTTGCGGATCTTGTCGAACTCTGCTACGCACTCCTGACGAGCTGCTTCGAGTTCTTCGTCCGTGAGAGCGGCACCAAGCTTGCCGCTGCGTGCGAGACGCAGGGATTCCGGACCGGAAATCGTGCCGGAATAAGCAGCCGACAGCAGGGAGTTTGCACCAAGGCGGTTAGCGCCATGGTACTGGTAATCGCACTCGCCGGAAGCCATGAGGCCCGGGATATTCGTGTGATGCTCGCGATCGACCCAGATACCGCCCATGGAATAGTGGATGGACGGGAAGATCTCCATCGGGACCTTGCGCGGATCCTGGCCCATGAAGTCGCTGTACATCTCGAGGATGCCGCCGAGCTTGCGCTCGAGGTAATCAGCGGGGATATGCGAAAGGTCAAGGTAAACGCGGTTCGGATTGTGCATGCCGAGGCCCATGTGGACAACGACTTTATAGATAGCGCGCGATGCGACATCACGCGGGACGAGGTTGCCGTATGCCGGATACATATCCTCGAGGAAGTACCAGCGCTCTTTTTCGCCCGTCTGCGGTTCTTGCGGTAAACCCAGACGCGGCCGCCTTCACCGCGGCAAGCTTCGGACATCAGGCGATTCTTATCGGAACCCGGGATGGCCGTCGGATGGATCTGGAGGAACTCCGGATTGCCGAGTTCAGCACCCTGCTGGTAAACGGCAGAAACAGCAGAGCCGTTGCAGATCGTGGAAGCCGTGCAGCGGCCGTATACCTGGCCAGGGCCACCCGTAGCGAGGATGACAACATCAGCCGGGAACGAAACGATCTCATTGGAGTTCATGTTCTGGGCAACGATACCACGGCAGACACCGTCTTTGTTCTTGATGATCTTGATGAATTCCCAGAACTCGTACTTCTTGACGCCGCCCTTGACTTCCCAGCGACGGACCTGCTCATCAAGAGCATAGAGGAGCTGCTGACCCGTCGTGGAACCGGCAAACACCGTGCGCTTGTTCTTCTGGCCGCCGAAGTTACGGAGATCCAGCACACCTTCTGCCGTACGCGTGAACGGCACGCCCATGCGGTCGAACATCTTGATGAGCTTCGGAGCTGCCTCGACCATGCCTTTGACTGCGAGCTGGTCAGCGAGGAAGTCGCCGCCGTAAACCGTATCATCGAAATGCTCATAGATGGAATCATGCTCACCCTTCGTATCCATGCAGGCATTGATGCCGCCCTGGGCACAGAGAGAATGGGAACGCTTTACCGGGCAATAGGAAAAGAGGTCTACTTTTCCGCCGCCCTCGCAGATCTTCAGCGTAGCCATGAGCCCGAGAGGCCGCCGCCTACGACGATAATCTTATTTTCTGGTTTCTTAGCCATTGATATTCTCCTTTTCTTACACAGCGTATCGTGGTCTTACATGACAAAGTAGCTGGCCATGAAAGCGACCGTTACCAGGCAGAGAAGTGCGCAGAGGCACATGCTCAGAACGTTGATGACGAACTGGATGCGCGGGCCTTTGGCAATACCCCAAGTCATGCAGAAGGTCGTGATACCATTGCAGAAATGGAAGATTGCAGCGAACATGCCGATCGTATAGAGGACCGTGACGAGCGGGCTGCTGGTGAAGTAGGACTGCAGGAGCTCATAGGAAATCGGCGTACCGGAGATGGCTTTCGTGAAGATACGCAGATAGAATACATGCCAGATCAGGAAAGCAACGAGGAACCAGGCCGTCCAGCGCTGAAGAGCGAACTGCCAGTTGCGGACATAGCCATAATTGCGCGGGTTGTTCTTAGCCTGCATGGCGATATAGATACCATAGATGGCATGGAAGAGGATTGGCAGAGCAACGCCAAAGATCTCCAGGCCGAGGAAAATCGGATGCGGGATGAGTTCCATCATGGCCAGAGCGCCATTCAAGGATTCTGCACCACCGAGTGCACGAGCATTCGTGATGATATGCTCGAAGAGGAAAAGGCCGATTGCCAGCAAGCCGACTAAGGAATGCAGACGGCGCAGATAAAAAGTCGTGTGAAACATTCTATACCTCCTGTTGATTCGTGGAAAAAAGGAAAGAAGCCTCGAGCGAGCCTCTCAAGAACTTCCTTCCTCCCAACTTTATCAGTAACCCTTCAGGGTACGATACTTCTCCTGGTTGACATCGTAGAGGTTGTTCCCCTCGCAGTCAATGACAACGATGGCCGGGAAATCCTCAACCGTCAGGCGAGCCAGAGCCTCAGGGCCGAGTTCCGGATAAGCGAGGACTTCGTATTTCTTGACGGATTTCGCAATGAGTGCCGCAGCACCACCAACAGCAGCAAAGTACGTGACACCATTCTTCTTCATGGATTCAACAACTTCCTTGGAACGGGAGCCTTTGCCGATCATGCCCTTGATGCCCTGGTCGAGCATCGTCGGCGTGTAGGCATCCATACGGCCGGAAGTCGTCGGACCGCAGGAGCCAATCGGATCACCCGGTTTTGCCGGCGTAGGTCCGAGATAATAAACCATCTTGTCGTGCCAGTCGATTGGCAGCTTCTCGCCATTGGCCAGCGCTTCACACATCTTCTTGTGTGCGGCATCGCGAGCAGCATAAATCTCACCCGTGATGAGTACGCTGTCGCCGATCTTGAGCTTACGGGAATCTTCTTCCGTAAATGGGGTATGGATACGAATAGGTTCTGCCATGATTATCTCTCCTCCTGATGATTTCTGCTCAGCTTATGGAACGAATCAAAGTACGCGCTGTGCATGGCGGCATGCATGGCAGCAGATGGTCACAGCCACCGGCAGGCCGGCAATATGCGTCGGACCCCACTCGATGTTGACGCCGATGCAGGACGTCGTACCGCCGAGCTGCGGTCCAATACCCGTTTCATTGATGAGTTCGAGGAGTTCGTCTTCGAGTTTTGCATACTCAGGCATCGGGTTGTGCGAATCAATCGAGCGCGTCAGAGCGATCTTGCTCATGACGGCAGCGCGGTCCATCGTACCGCCGATACCGATACCGACAACCATCGGCGGGCACGGATTCATGCTGGCATGGAGGATGATCTCCATGACGGCCTTCTTGACACCTTCGACGCCATCAGCCGGAACGAGCATCTTGATGCCACCCTTGTTCTCAGAACCAAAGCCTTTGGGCTCCACCGTGATCTTGAGCTTGTCGCCCGGAACGATCTTCGTGTAGATGACACCCGGCGTGTTGTTCTTCGTATTGACGCGGTTGAAAATCGGTTCTGCCACGACGGACTTTCTCAGGTAACCTTCCGTGTACCCTTTGGCGATACCGTCATTGACAGCCGTTTCCAGGTCGCCGCCGACAATATGGAGATCCTGGCCGACTTCGAGGAAAACGATCGTCATGCCGGTATCCTGGCAGTACGGACGATCTTCATCGCGTGCGATTTCTGCGTTCCTGATGATCTGGTCGAGCACGGCCTGGCCTACTGGAGATTTCTCCGTCTCGCGGCCCTTTTTCAGGCTTCATAGACATCTTTCGGAAGATAATAGGCAGCTTCCTTGCACATCTGTGCAACGGTTTCCGTGATCTGTTTTGCGTCGAGTTCTCGCAAAGTAATCCCTCCCATAAATACGACTTATCACACATCTGTGATTCATGATAACACATTTTATGACGGCTTTCAAGCATAATCGAATGCCCGCGAGCCCTTGAAAATAGTGAACTCCGTTCACTTTTTTCATCTGTCCGGGACACAAAAATTACCACTATATATATTTACATATATTGGCTATCCGCAAAAAAATCCTGCTTGTATGCAGGACTTTTTTTCGGTTTTCCAGTAGATTCCCATGAAGATTCTCGTGATCCTTCTTATTCGTGCAAAACTCCATATCTGCTATTTATAGCAGGATCTGCAGAAAAGCGGATCAGGCGGACAACGGGAGGCTGGGCAGGCGAAAGTTCCATGACCATGAACGAACCGCGCTGGGCATCACGCGGCCGTGCAATGCTGCCGGGATTCAATACCGTAAGATTCCCCGGGGAAATCTCCGCCACATGCGTATGCCCGTAAATGGCAATATCCGCTCCACAAGCTTCTGCCTGTTCGCGCAGCATCCCGGTCGTATAGCGCACTCCGTAGATATGCCCATGCGTCAGGAAAATCCGGTGTCCCGCCACATCACGCACTTCATCGTCTTGGATGCGCGCATCAGCCAGTCGCAATTGCCTGCCACCCGCACGACCTCCGTATCCGCCATCATCGCCAGGTACTCCGCATCGGGTACGACGTCTCCCGCATGGAACCAGAGCCCGATGTCCCGGGTCTCCGGATGGGCAAGCATCGCATCGATGGCACGCGTATTGCCATGGCTGTCACTCAAAATGCCGACTTTCATTTCAGATATTCCTCCAGCTTCTGTACCATGGCACGCATGGCCTTGCCACGATGACTGATGCGTTCCTTTTCTTCCAATGTCAGGTCGGCCATCGTCCGGCTGGATAATCCGCCGTGTAGAAATACGGGTCGTAGCCGAAGCCATTTTCGCCATGCGGAGTCAGGCGCACCGTCCCGTCACAGCGACCTTCCGTCCAGCACTCGCTGCCGTCTGCCGCAGCAAAAGCCAGGACACAGGCATACGCTGCCGGCGAAGACGTGAGCTGACGCTTCTTGAGTTCTGTACAAAGCTTTTCATTGTTCGTCGCATCGTCGGCATGGAACCCGGCAAAACGGGCAGAATAAACACCCGGTGCGCCGTCAAATGCCTCGACTTCGAGGCCGGAATCATCCGCCAGGCAGTCAAAGCCCGTCTGATCCCGGTAGAAATTCGCTTTGATTCGCGCGTTTTCGGCAAAAGTCCGGCCATCTTCCACTGCATCCGGCAAATCACCGAAGTCAGCCAAAGAAAGGACTTCCACCGGCAGATGGGACAAGGCCTTGCGCAATTCACGGACCTTGCCTGATTCTTGGTTGCCAAGACAATCTTTTTCATGATCTTCATCCCTCCCGGCCTACCAGCCAGACAAGTTCACCACCCAGGACATCTTTCTGATACGAAATGAGTTCACGGCAGCCGCGTTCACCAAGAGCCAGCAAATCATGGAGTTCCTCATGGCTGAACGGGCGTCCCTCGCCCCGTCCCCTGGACTTCGACAAAGCGGCCATCCCCCGGTCATGACGACATTCATATCGACGATGGCCTGGGAATCTTCCTCATAGCAAAGATCAAGGATGGGCTCTCCTTCATGACTGATGCCCACACTGATAGCTGCCAGGAAATCCTTCACGGGGAATACCTTGCCTTTTTCATAAAAAGAAGCACAGGCTTCAACCAAAGCCACAAATGCCCCCGTGATAGAAGCGGTGCGCGTGCCGCCATCGGCCTGGATGACATCACAGTCAATCTGTATGGTGCGCTCACCGAGAGCTTTCGTATCGACCACGGAACGCAGGCTGCGGCCAATCAGACGCTCAATCTCCTGCGTCCTGCCGGATTGGCGTCCTCGCACCGCTTCACGCTGTGTGCGCGTACTCGTCGCACTCGGCAGCAGCGAATATTCTGCTGCGATCCAGCCTTCCCCCGTGCCGCGCAGGAAGAACGGAACGCGTTCTTCGATGGATGCTGCACAGATAACCTTGGTATTCCCCATCTCAATGAGTACGGACCCCGCCGGATACTTCTGGAAATGGCGATGGATCTCATACGGCCGCAGAGCGTCTGCCTGCCGCCTGTCAATTCTTGCCATGATTCACCCCTCCAAAGAAAAGAGCCTTCCCCACAAAGGGGAGGGCTTCCATACCGTCAATCGTGCTTATTTCCCGGATTTGCTCTCCTGATACTGCCGATAATTCTTGATGATGCAGATTGGCGTCTTCTGGCTGGCATTGCCGAACGGGTTATCGATGAGCAGTTGAGCTGCCATCTGGCCATCCACCTTATCCGTCACGCCGACCACGCGCGAACGCTTGAGGTCGTTGACATCAGCAATCATCGCACCAAAACAGCCAAGACGCTGCTGGATTTTCTTGACCACTTCATTTGGATCCTTCGGGCCGTAAACGATGCATTTATCAAAAGGCGGCATCGTCCCCGTGACATCATCGATGAGCGCCGTCTGTTCACCGCCCCATTTGTAGAAGAGACCGCTCTGGGCCGACGAGTTTGCCGAGGAAACCGGCAAACAAGGCAAAGGCCACACGCCATTTGCCTTCGACATCCATCAAAGACTGCATGCCATGCGGCGAAGCCAGGCTGCCGTAGTCCGGGATGAAGCGGCAACAGAACTGCGCAACACGCGTGATCTTGAGTTCTTCCGGACGCACAAAACGTCCCTGCGTGATGGCGACGACACTCTCAGCCGTGCAGAGCAGATCGTCGGGCCGATCTTCCCCTTCGTATAACGTTCAATGCTGTCGACGATATCGTCTTTCTCGGTCAGGATGCGCGTCGGGACCGGGATCAGATCAAGTTTTGCTTCTGCCATGATAATTCCTCCCTCAGTCCTTCACAAGTTCCACGCCGGCGAGCTTGGCAATCTCCTCAGCGGGGAGCGTCAAGCGGACTTTCGTGTAATGCCACGGCGTACGGCCCGTTTCCATCCAGATGACATCCAGCGGCAGATCGACCATATGGGAAAGGGCTTCCTTGAGGCTCATCCCCTTGCGCGGCGTCAACTTGACTTTGGCAAAGATATTGAGCTTATCCTCGTGATTGCGGTCACCGAGCTTCTGGATGAGTACAGCCTCAAAATAATCGTCCTCACGGGGCTCGCCCTCGCGCTCCGCCTTGCCGCGCGCCTCGACGCCATCGTACTGCTCATACGGCAGCTGCGGACGGACCATGGCATCCATGATGGTCGCACACTGCTTGCCCTCATTGACAAACGTCAATTTCTTGGAGATGACGATGCTGTCATCCGTCTGGGATTCCACGACAAACGGAGCATCCGTCTTAACGACTACCTTTTCCTTGCCAACCGCGCAAAGATAAAGCTTTGCCACGATGACTGCGGCCACGATGAGCCGATGATTACATATAATACCGTCACGTTACTTCCTCCTCATTCCTGTTTTTCTGCTTCTGCAGCAGCCTGCTGTTCTTCCGCCATGGCCTGCTGGAGTTTGCGGTAATACTTCTCCGGCAGGCGCGTGATCTTGCCCGTATCGCTATGGGTAAAGACATTCTGCGTAAATCCTGTCACCATGAGGACCCCCGTCTTTTTATTGAAGACACGGTAATTGAATGCCATCTTGGCACGCGTCAGGGCTTTGGCTGTCGTCTCAATCTGGACGGTATCATCGAAACGCCCCGGCGAAACATATTTCGCCCGCACTTCGGTGATGGGGAAAACGTAACCATCTTCCATCATCTCCCCCAGAGTAATCCCATACTTGCGCAGATACTCGACACGTCCTGTCTCAAACCAACGGATATAATTGGCATGATGCACGACTGCCATGGCGTCCGTATCGTAGAAGTTGACATGATGTTCCGTAATCACTGACACGGCCATTCCTCCTCAGGCAATTTTCTTGATCAGAAATACAATGTATAGGGTAGAACAAAAGCCAGGGAAAGTCAAGATTTACCAGAAATTCCACGCGTCCAGGCTCAGTCGAGGTCATAGACTTATCCAGACGTTTCAGGTAGCGGCCAATGCGCTGCAGTTCCCGCTCGTCTTTCACGAGGCGCCCGGAATAATAATACTCAACAGACGGCGGCAGATCCTCAAGGGCATGACGTTCGCCGAGACGGCGCACCAGCTCCCGCACCGTACCAGCATTGCCGTCCACGAAATGCATGGCTGGAGGCATGAGACGGCGCATCGTATCCTTGAAATAATTGAAATGCGTGCAGCCCAGGACCAGGGCCGAATACTCCGTCAGGTCAAAGGCCGAGAACTCCTGCTGCAGATAATCCGTCACAGCCTGCGATTCAAATTCCTCCCGCTCGGCAAATTCCACGAGACGCGGCAGGGGCAAGAGATCCACCAGATGTTCCTTATCCACACGATCAATGAGGACCTTCATCTTCCGACCCTTGACGGTGATTGGTGTGGCCGTCACGAGGACACGATGCTCCCCATCGAGATCGAGAGCCTTCTTTGCCGCCGGTTCCATGCCGATGATGGGGATATCATAGCGGCGGCGCATCTCCTTGACTGCTACCGAAGTCGCCGTATTGCAGGCCACGACGATGGCCTTGACCTCACGGGTCAGCAGGAAATCGAACGCTTCCTGCACGAAGCCGCGCACTTCTTCCTGCGTCTTGACCCATAAGGGACATGATCCTCATCTGCATAAAACACGAACTGCTCATGCGGCAGGACGCGCATGGCATGGTGCAGGACCGACAGCCCGCCAATGCCTGAATCAAAAAACGCGATTTCATGAAAAAACATCTCCAACATTCCCAAGATTACGATATTCGGCGAAACACAGGCGGCACCGCCTGACGGCTGTCCTCAGCAGGGAGGACAGCAACGCCGCCAAACGGTGCCCTATCTGATAGTTATTATATCAGCTATGCTTTTTCCTGGCAATGCGGCAAGCAAAAAGCCCGTTCCGCAAGAGAACGGGCTGCAGGCAGCAAAGGGAGGGGATTCAGGCAAATTCAGAATTACAGATCTTGACCAGTTCCGGTATGACACTGTCCACGATCAACTTTCCCCGTGCTGCCGTAGAAGATTTTGCACTAGCCAGCCCGCCACAAGCAGGTACGTCCGTTTTATAAAGCGGGTAGCGGAAGTACGGCAGGGGCTCGACATTCTTTATATCCGCCATATCCTCCATATGCAGACTTCCGGTGCAAAATAAAGCATCAGCGAGGTTTCTGTCACCGCGGCATGCTCCAGCGCCCATCCCGGGAAAGGCACCTCGTCAAAGACCTTGCCGATAACATCTCCAGGCATGGGATCCCACCAGTTCGTTTCCACGATGGTAGCCGCTCCGTTCGTTTCCCGATTGACAAGATCCATGGCTTCCACCAGGAACGCCTCATTCTCAAAATGCGCGTTCATGATGACGATCTTATGGAAACCATCCCGGATGAGTTCCATGAGTACATCATGTGCCAGACGAATCACGGTTTCCCCATTCAGATCGATGGTACCCGGGAAAAGCGGACCGCCGCCTGACAACGGCTTGGATTTATACCCATACGTGAAGGTCGGCATCACCACACCATGTACCTGCCTGGCAGATAATATGCAAATTTTTCCGCAATCACGGCGTCTGTACAAAGCGGCAGATGCTGCGCATGCTGTTCGGTAGACCCTACGGGCAGGATAATGATATCGTCTTTATGAGAGGCGAACTCCGGCCATCTCATCTCGCTCATATAATACATCATCAAACTGCTTCCTTTCCAAAAATCATAGACTCGGTAACCCCTCAGATTCTCCATTGCCTTACGAGATCATTTCTCCTGTCATCGCTGCCTTACGATGGACCAGGGCAGAAACACCAATCATCATGAGTGCCGCGACCAATACGGCCAGCAGGCAGGAAACCCAGAAATTAACGCCCAGGGCATACGTGAATACCATATATGCGGTGGGACCCATGATGGAAGAAGCAATCGCGCCCTCTTTCGTACCGCGGTCACTGACAATCCCAGTGAAAAGCGGCACGCCGATGCAGGAGCCGATGCCACTGAGTCCAAGATAAAGGAAAATGGACAGGAAATGCGGCGGATTCGTATAGTTGAACAGCATGCAGGCCAAAGCGACGACAGTGACGGCAACACGCGTCACAAAGACTTCCTTTTCCGGCGTAGCTTCCTTGTTTATCGTCTTGGCATAAAAGTCACGTCCGATTGCCTGCCCCACGACCAAAAGGATAGACGTGGCTGTAGATATCATGGCGGCAAAGATACCGATCATCATGAGGGCTGCCATGGCTTCGGCAAAAGATTGATGGCATGATGACTGTCAGGTGATCCGGATCGGCATCGGGGAACAAGACACGTCCCGTCAGGCCGGCAATATAAAAGCTGTTGTAAATGACCGTCAAGAAGAGTGCCGTGATCAAAAAGATGCCGATGGTCTTGCGGCTGACATTCGGGATTGCCAGGAAACGTGAACAAAGATACGGCTGGCTGATGAAGATCACGCACCAGAATACGAAATTGCCAACGATGCCGCTGAGTGTCATCTGGGCATCGAGCTTATCGGCCTCCACGACACGCAGCATATCCGGATTGATGGCGGACAACTTATCTTCCAGTCCGGAGAAACCGCCCACTGCCTGCAGGGAAACGACCAAGAGCGCAATGCTGATGATGAGCATGGGAAAGCCCTGCACAAAATCCGTCCAGGCAACGGAACGCAGCCCGCCTGCGATGACATAGAAAATAATGATTGCCGTGATGATGAACAGCCCCATATCAAAGGAAATGCCAGTAAAGCTCTCCAAAAGGATTGCACCGCCTTTGAATTGTGCCACCAAAGGGAAAATATAAAAAACAGAGATGACGCCAGCGATGATGAGCTGCAACGCTTTGCTATTATATCGCTGTCCCAGATATTCCGGGATGGTCAGCGAGCCGAGCTTATCCGCCTGCATGCGCAGGCGGCGCATCAGGAGTACGGCCGGCAGGATGAGTCCCGGGATGACGCCGATGACGACCCAGTAATACGGCCAGCCGATTGTCGACATGACGCCAGGATCACCCATAAAAGCGGCGGCACTGACGGACGAAGTGACGTAAGAGAACGCCAGGACGACGGTTGGCGTGCTGTGCCCGCCAAGATAATATTCCACGTCAGCATCCCCGCCACCAGTGCCACGGCTTGACCACCAGGCTACAAAGGTTACTAGTATCAGATAAGCCACAAAGAATGTGACCGATAATGATTGCAATGACATACGCGCTCTCTCCTTTTACGTATGATGGTGTCCGGGATCATACGAAGGATCCCGGGAAAATTTCTCATAAAGCATAACGAAGCAAAAAACGATTGCTTCATATCCCAGCAAGAGTTCCCAGTCTGCCATATCAGACCACCTCATCCCTTGGCTGCATGGATACCGGAAAGCCCTGTCATAACAGACGGCACTTCCGGTTTTACCGCTACAGTCTTGTCTGCAGCCTCCACGTCATCTTTCTTGAACATCGAATAGAGGATTGCTGCCAAAGAAATCCCTGCACTGATCGCTTCAAATCCCAACATCATTTCCCACGTAGCCATGATAAGCTCCCCTTTCTCGATAAAAGACAAAACTCAAGGAATCAGGAATAAAAAAGGTCCCGGCCATGGCTTCGCATGACCGGGGACGCCTTTGTCCACTACAATTTGAACTTCATGTCTGTACTATACCATCCATCAGGACCTGCGTCAATCGCCTGTTCCATTATTGTAAGAAACGGTCAGTATCCTGTACATGCAACTAAAAATTTTGTGCTTTCCTGCCGTCATGTACAAAGGATACGAAAATGCAGTCAGATATACTGACGCACGGTCAGCGCAAAATACAGGACAAACCTCACTTCTGCATCCTCCAGACTGCAGTCACAGATTTCCTCGATACGGTGCAGGCGATATTTCAACGTATTGCGATGAATGAACAGGCGGCTCGCTGTATGGAGCAGATTGCCATTCTCCTGCAGATATACGCCCAGCGTCTCGATCAGCAGCGATTTATTCTTCTTGTCGTAAACCTCCAACGGCAGCAAGACACGATGGGCAAACGCCAATACATGTTTTGACCCCTTGGATTCCGGCAGGGTCAGGATGAACTCCGACAATCCGCAGGGATTGAAAAAATAAGGATACTCCAGATTGCGCTGGCGTGCAATCTGTAAAGCAACCTGCGCAGTCTGATACGTTTTTTCCAGGAAAAGGGCATCCTCGGCCTGCGCCGCACCAATATGAAAGGGAAATATGCCCGCTTTCTGCTTCAGTTCCTCATAGAAGCCAGCCAGCAGCGACTGCGCCTGTGTCCCTTTGCCCGGGAAAAGCAGGATGAGCTGCTCATACCGTACAAGCGTACTGAATGGTACGTGCTGCGCCTGGAACCAGTCATCACAGGTTCTTTCCGCCTCAGCCGGGGCATCTCTCCTCGCGCCTTGTGCCAAAGGAACCTGCTGGAAGCCGATGATGGCCAGGCATTGCGGCGAACCAAACGGATAACTGGCATTCTGCAGGAACGTGCCTTTATCGGCATAGGAAAACCCGCCAAAAAGCACGGCCTGCACCAGATTCATCTGACGCGATTCTCCCGGCATGAGGATTGCCCTGCCAATCTCCTCAGTAATGTCGACCAAGGGTACATCCCAGGGAATCGTCATCAACGCAAAATCGTGTTCCTTGGCATAACGGATAGCCTCAGCAGAAATATCGCTGAAATAGCCCTCTCCGGAGAGAAAGACAACACCTGCCATATTGAGGCGTATCGCCATGCGCACCAGGCGCATCATATCAAAATCCCGCTGCTGCGACACCGGCCCGCTGATAAACAAGAGTTCACCGCCGCGTATCCAGCGGGAAAAATCTATGCTTTCCGCCGTATAAATCCAGCGTATGACCCGTTCCCAGCCACTTTTGCCCGTCAGATAGGAAATCCTTTGCAGCGATGTCAGATATGGCAGATCCTTGCAGCGAAGCATCCTCCGTTCCCCCTTTCTCTGTCCTCAGTCCTCAGGCAAACAAAGGCACATCACTCTGAAGCAACGACGGGATCCGGACGAAGAGTTCACGCCCGTCACGTACCGAACGGAGGATGCCGGCACGCTGGCGGATGGCCTCAAAAGGCGATGGTGCATCGAGAACAACAAAATTGGCCGGTTTTCCGACTTCTATCCCATACTGATCCAGCAGATGCATCGTGCGCGCCCCATTGACCGTGATCAGATCCAGAGCGTGGTCGATTTCCTCAAATGACATCATCTGGCAGATATGGATACCATGATCGAGGATATTCATGAGATTGCCATTCCCCAACGGATACCAGGGATCTGAGATGGAATCCTGCGCAAAACAGACATTGATGCCCGCATCATGCAATTCCTTGACCCGTGTCAAACCACGACGCTTCGGATAAGAATCCTGCCTTCCTTCCAGGTAAATATTTTCTGTCGGACAAGAAATGAAATTGAGCTTGGCACGTACCAGGGTCTTCATCAAGCGGAATGCATAAGCATTGTTGGCCGAGCCAAACGAACAAGTATGGCTTGCCGTTGTCCGGTCGCCAATGCCCGCCTGATACGTCAAGGCGGTCAAGAGTTCCAGGAACCTCGACTGGTCATCATCGGTCTCATCACAATGCAGGTCGATGAGCTTATCGTATTTCAAAGCAAGTTCAACGGCCTTATGAACCGATTTCTCCCCGAATTCCCGCGCCAGTTCAAAATGCGGGATGGCACCAACGCAATCAGCTCCCATGCGCAGGCCTTCTTCTACCAGTTCATCCCCGCCTTTATACGCATACATGCCTTCCTGAGGGAAAGCAACGATCTGGATGGTCACGATATCCTTCAGTTCGTCCCGGAGTTCCAGCAGGGCTTTGAGGGAAGTCATGGCAGGATCCGTCACGTCAGCATGCGTGCGGATGTACTGTACGCCGGCTGCCATTTCTTCCCGCACGGCTCTGCGCGCCCGTGCTTTGATCTCGTCAGGCGAAGCTCCCGCTTTGGTCTCACTCCAGCGCTGGATCCCCTCAAAGAGCGTTCCGGTCTGATTGGTTGCACCTTCCTGACGGGCCGTGTAGACATAATCCAGATGGATATGCGGATCCACGTACGGCGGAGTCACCAGTTTGCCCGCAAGATCAATGACCTGCGCCCCCTCTGCCTTCAAGTCAGGGCCAATCCCGGCAAACCGGCCATCTTCCACCAGGATATCCTGAAGGGTTTCCGAGTCCTGTAAGCGTGCGTTCCGATAGAGTTTCCGCATATTGCATCCTCCTCAAAAAAAATCCGCCTGCTGCCTCAGGCAGCCAGGCGGAACATCTTTGTCCAATGGTTTTTCTTTTGATGCATTCAGTATAGTTTCTTTGTGCATATCCGTCAACCATCTGGCAACAATTCAGTTTTTTTGCTGGAAATGCAAAGGAATATACGTATTTCTTTGTCCCTTTTGTACACGTTTGTCTGAACGTGCAGCATCTTATCCGCGAAAAGCGAAAAAATACTGCATGCGAAAAGCAAACGTATCGGACCTTTTGCCTGCAGCCCAAGAATTTTGCATTTGACAGAACAATTCTATCTTTGCTATAATGGCTTCATATGGAGAGGTGTCCGAGTGGTTTAAGGAGCCGGTCTTGAAAACCGGTGATGCAGCAATGCACCGTGGGTTCGAATCCCACCCTCTCCGCCATATGGAGTGGTACTCAAGAGGCTGAAGAGGACGGTTTGCTAAATCGTTAGGCTGGGTAACCGGTGCGGAGGTTCGAATCCTCTCCACTCCGCCACTTGCAGACAAAAGAGGCTTCGGGATGGAAGCCTCTTTTTTGTTGCGCCCAATCCGGCGCGTTATGAACGCCTTGCCCATTCGGTCTCATTCGATATGGAAGAACGATTTGATATTCTCATAGCAGACATTGCGGATCAGCATGCCAAGAGCATCCTGGTCAGACGGGTAAATCCCCTTGAGAACCTGGTCGGCCAGATAATCGCAGAGGATGCGACGATAATATTCATGGCAGGGCCAGAACATCACGCTGCGCATATCCGTGGCAAAGCCCACGCCCGTGCCAAGGATGCCCAGGCTGGCCATCGTGGCAAACTGACGGCGGATACCATCCGGGGTCTGATTGACCCACCAGGAAGGACCGAGCTGCAGATGGCCGGGCTCTCCCGCTTGGAAAGCCCCGAGGATAGAGCCTATTACCACCTCATCCGCAGTTCATCGAGCTGACAATCATGCGCGGCAAAGCTCCTCGCGCGAGAGCAGGTCCAGGAGCCTGGCCAGTCCTTCTCCATTGCTGCTGGCACTGATGCAGTCAAAGCCTGCGTCCGTCCCCAGTCTCACCTTCATTGCCTGATTCACATCATGCAGGATGCCGTAATGGATCTGCATGACCCAGCCATGCTCCGCATACTGCTTGCCGAGGAAACGCAGGAGTGCCGTCTGATATTTCTCGATTTCTTCCTGGCTCGGGGCGCCTTTGCATGGATGACGCGGCCAACGATATCATCGAGTTCATATTCCTCCGCTTCCCGATAAACGATGCGCGGGAATCCATGATCAGCCGTGCGGCAGCCCATGGCATCAAAGTAAGCGATGCGTTTGGCCAGGGCTTCCCGCACATCCCGCATGGTCGTGATGTCAACATCCGCCGTCTGTCCCAGGTCATAGAGCATGTAGTTGCCCCATTCCGGATCTGCGATATCGAGTGCTGCATCGGGATGCATAACCGGCAGGATCTTGACCGGATAGGCCTCTTCCCGCAGCATGCGATGCCATTTGAGCGTGTCTTCCGGGCAGTCTGCAGTGAACAGCGTTTCGACATGCCCAGCTGTCAGCAGGGAGCGTGCCGATACCGAACCATCCTGGATTTTTTCCTCACAATGCGTCCAAACCTCATCGGCCGTTGCTGCACTCAGCACATGACGGCAGTCAAAGACACGGCGCAGGATCAGATGCACCCAGGTATAGAGCGGGTTACCCACCGCTTTTCCAAGGCCTTGCAAAATACTGGAACCGCTCGCGGCAGGTGCTTCTCCGCCTGTGATGTACTTCTCCGGCACGCCATTGCCGCGCATCAGCCGGCGAGCCACAGGATTGTCCACCAGGGCCTCAGCCAGGTTGTGATACTGCCGGTTCTCCGCAATATCACGCACAGGAATGTGGGTATGGTAGTCAATGATGGGGAGCTTTTCCGCATACTCATGATACAGGTCTTCGGCCAATTCCGAATTCAAGAGAAAATCTTCATCCATAAAGCGTTTCATAAAGACCAACCTCTCTTTCCTGATTTTCTTCTTAGGGAATAATTCGCGCTGTACTCCGCAAATACCTGCCCAAAAGCAGAAAAAGACAAACGATGAAACACCAACAAAAAAGATATTGACTGCATCAGAAAGTCATATGCCAACGGGTGAAACACCTGTCACGGATATGATATAATAACATTGCTGTTCCTGATAGAAATAAAGAAAGAAGGCTTTTCATGGACATTATCCTGTTTTTATTGCTGGGCATCGGCGTCGGCACCTTTGGGACCTCGTCGGCATCGGCGGCGGACTCATCTGTGTCCCGATCTTCATCCTCTGCATGTCAGACGGCGGCATCTATCCTTACTTCCATACAGCGGGACAGATTGCCGGCACTCGCTGGTCGTCGTCTTCGCCAACGCCTCTCGGTACATTGGCCTATATCCGGCAAAAACGCGTCTTCTTTGACGCCGCCATCCCCTTTGCGCTTGCAACGCTGCCTGGTGCCATCATCGGCTCCTACATCGTCAGCCGTTTCAGCACACCGATGCTCGACCTCTATTTCGGCATCTTCCTGCTCCTCATGTCCATCATCATGTACTGGAACTCCACGCATAAACCAGCCACAGACCTCTTTGAGCTGCCAAAGGACTTCCATTACAACCGCACGCTCGGTATCGTCGCCAGCCTTGGCGTGGGCTTCCTCTCCAGCATCTTCGGTATTGGCGGCGGCGTCATCCATGTACCGCTGATGATCTATCTGCTCGGCTTCCCGGTCCATGTTGCCACAGCAACCAGCCATTTCGTCCTGGCCTGCTCCTCGGCGTTCGGCGTCGTCTCGCACTACCTGCTCAATCACATTGTCTGGATCCCGGCCATCTGTATCTCCATCGGTGCCGCCATCGGTGCCCAGGTCGGCGCCAAGATTTCGCGCAAGACGAAGTCAAAGATCATCCTGACCCTCCTATCCCTGGCCATGTTTGCCTTGGGACTCCGTCTGATCCTGCTCGGCAGCGCACATTGACCATCGGCAAAAAAATAGGTATGAAAAAAGGCGCATGGCATCACGGCCATGCGCCTCTTGGTGTTGTATTGTTTCAGGCAACGCCTTCTGCTTTGACAGGAACCTCACCCGTATTTTTAGCAAGCCAGCGGCCCACGAGTTCACGCTCATCGAGGACTTCCGCCTCTTTCAGGTCATGCTGCTGTGCATATTCCTGGAAACCAGTGCATCCCATCAGACGGGCTGCCTTTGAGAACTGCTTGACTCTGGCCGGAACAAATACGTCTTCACACCACTGGGAATAAATCTGTACTTTCACGATAAAACCTCTCTTCGTTACTGCATGATTACAAAATCAGGAATGGTAAAACAAACATCCAAAACCCATTTCGAGCAATCACCCTACAGCACTAGATACATCCTTGACGTGCAACCGTTCCCAACCAAAACTGCCAGACATCAAATGCAACATCCGTGCAAACGAAATGTGAATGAAATGGACTTACCTCCAACCGTCTCTCGTCCGGTTCATGCTTATTATATCCTTCCCCACCAGGCGCGTCAAGAGGTTAAGCAATAAAAATTATGATAGAATAATCAAGAATTATGCTTTAATCGAACGAAATAAATGAGCGCTGCCGGTGAGAAAAACGCAGTGTCCCCGTATAGCCAAAGCGTTTGGCATATGCCACCGCTTCTTCATTGTAATTGCCGCAGTCTTCCGGCTGATGCGCGTCCGAAGATGTGATGATGGGCAAATCAAAGTGCGCAGCGACCTTCATGAAATCCGCATACGGCGAAATCTCATGGATGGGATAACGGTAATACGTACCCGTATTGACATCAACAGCCATATCGGCCTTCTTCATGGCCTTGGCTGCACGCGTAAGATATGGCATCACATCAAAATCTGGCAAATAGCGGAACAAACGGATATTGAACGGATGCCCGAGTACATCATAGAGCCCGGCATCCGCCAGTTTCTCCACTTCCTCCGTATACCAGCGGTAAATATCTTCGAGAGGGATCCTGTCCCACTCTGCCTTGATCTCCGACGAATCATAAGCCCACCCATGCAGGAAATGGACCGAGCCGATGATATAATCAAAATCATAATCCTGGAGGATATCGCGGACAGCTGCCTGGTCCTGGAAATTGCAGACCTCAATGCCAATCTTGACCGCATGTTTCTTCTGCAGTTTGGCCATGAAAGCGAAATAGTCGTCAAGCGTATACTTGAACTTATTTGTCTTCAGCCACTGCTGCTGGAATTTGCCAATGAAGGAATCGTCCAGGATGAGATCCTGGTAGTAAAGGGATTTGAATTCCGGGAAGGTATGCGAATGCTCCGAGATGCCGATTTCTGCCAGGCCACGCTTTTTCGCAGCCGTAAAGAAGCCCTCTGCCCAGTCCTCATCATAAGAGCCTTTCTCAAAATGCATGTGATAATCGATCCGCATTTACATCAGTCCTTCCTTCATCAGTCGTCTGATCCCGAGCAGTACACCATGTTCCTCATTCGTTGCCGTCTCAAAACGCGCCAGCTTCTTGATTTCCGGATAGGCATTGCCCATGGCGAAGCTATAATAAACAGACTCCATCATCTCGGCATCATTCATATAATCGCCGAAGGCCGCACATTCATCCGGACGGATACCAAAACGCTTCTGCACTTCCCGGACAGCAACGCCCTTATTGATGCCCGGATTCATGAGATCCACCCAGTAATCACTGGCCAGCACGACCTGCAGGCGCGATTCAAACGTCTTCATGACGGGATAGATGGTCTCAGCCGCACGTCCCGTAGGATCATAGAATGATACCTTGACGGGGATATCCGGTACATCGATGAACGACGGGATGGGTTCAGAGTGGGTATAATATTTATCAAGCTCCTCCAGAAACTCGTCGGTATACTGATGCGTCAACACATAGCCATTCTTCGTGCCGCAGAAGACACCATATACGTCCGGCAAAGCTTCTGCTGTCTTCAAGACCTGCTGAGCCAGCTGCTTATCCATGGGGCAAGTAAAGATCTTTCCCCTTTGTACATGACGACGGTGCCATTCTCTGCCAGGAACAGGAAGCGGTCCTTGTACTTCATGAAGCTGTCTTCCAGAGAATAATACTGGCGGCCGGAGGCCGGTGCAAACATCACGCCGCGTTTCTCCAGTTCCTCCGCAAGTTCATCAAAGCCTGCCGGTACATTGCCATGCTCATCGAGCAGAGTCCCATCCATATCCGAGAAAATGATTTTGATCATAGACTTCCTCACAATCTTCCAACGCCGCCTGCAGCGGTCCACGCAACACCTCAGAATCACCATCATTATAGCAGGAATCAGCCATGTTTTTCAAATCCCGCCCGGTCTCCCACCACAACGGCTGGGGGCTCAGCCAGGAGTCACGGGTATCATGCCTGATCTCTGGATATGCTGCGGGCCACAGACGGCAAGATGCCAATGACACAGAGTACCGTGAAAACGACAAAGGAAAGCTCGATATTGCGCATGAGTCCTGCTCCCGGAGTCAGGGCATCCCAGTCAAGGGACAAGACCATCGTCACGATAGCCACCGAGACGACTTGCCCCACCAGACGGACTGTGCCAATCATGGAAGTGGCCAGACTGTACTGATGCTTCGCTACCGACCCCATGATGGCATTGTTGTTCGGTGCGGCAAAAAAGCGAAGCCAACGCCAATGACAACAACGACCGGCACGACTAGCCAGAACGACTGCAGGTGAACCACTACGACCAGTCCCAGGATGCCAATAGCCGTGATGGTCATGCCCAGTGTCGCGATCCACGTCGGTGCATGCGTATCGGAAAGTTTGCCGGCCAGCGGGGAAAGCAGAGCCATGACCAGAGGCTGAATCAGCATCATGATCCCTGCTTCCCGGGAAGTCAGCCCGAGGATGGACTGCAGATAGATGGACAGCAGGAAGCTGATGGCAAAAGTCGCACTGTAATTGATCATGGCTGCGAGATTCGACAGTGAGAACGAGCGATTCTCTACAAAGATATGGACAGGCAAGATGGGATTTCGCGTTTTCCTCTCATGACGGAGGAAAGATACAAACAGCAGCAGTCCGCTCGCCAATGCCATCCATCCCCACGAAAGCTCTGCCAGTTCTGAAAGCCCGAACATAGCCAGGAGCATGGCCAGGCCGTACAGCAATGCGCCCCAGCCATCCGTTCCTGTCGTATCCTGCTCAAGCCATTCCTGATGCAAGTAGCGCATGGTCGCGATGACACAGGCCAGGCAGACCAGGGTAATGAACACAAAGATACTCTGCCAGCCAGTATAATAATTGAGCAGGCCGCCAAGCACCGGGCCACAGCCCAGGCCGACATAAACCATCGAAACCATCCAGCCCAGTGCCCGTCCGCGCTGTTCCTTCGGGAAGCTCAAGGCGACAATGGACATATTCGTCGCAAAAAGCATCGCCGCTGCCACGCCCTGCAGAGCCCGGGCCGCGAGCAGGAATACCATCCCCGGCGTCACGATGCAGAGCGCAGACGATACGGTAAAAAGGATGGTTCCCCAAAGAAAGATCCGACGCTTGCCGAGACGATCCGCCAATTTGCCCATCGGCAGCAGGCAGACGATGGATGCCAGCAAGAAGACCTCGAGGACCCAGCCGAGTTCATTCGGAGAAGCGCCATAGTCCCGCCCGATGTCCGGCAGCGAAAGAGTCAGGGCACTGCTTGTGAATGGCGTCAGGAACGAAGCATCATCATGATAAAAAGGATCTTGTTCTTGTTTGAAAATATCATAGAGTCACCTATATCCTGTACGATTGCATTTGGCCAAAATGCACCGGACTGCTATAATGAAAATTTCATCGAATCTCCACAGTGTTTTCATGCCTTTCCCGTAGACTGAAAGAAAAACATGAAGATACATAGAAACTCAGAAAGAAGGGATTGCCATGAAGAAAAACTTCTACCTGGACCTGTTGCTGTTCCTCAGCGGCCTCGTTTGCATCCTCACAGGTATCATTCTCGACTTTCATCTCCTCCACTATATGGGAGCTGGCAGCGGACGCGCTTCAAAGGTATCGTCACGAGCATACACACGTACAGCGGTACATCATGATGTTCGGCCTGCTCTTCCACATCGTCTGGCACTGGAAATGGGTCAAAGCTGTCGCCAGGAAACAGCTTGGCAAATGACACCGGCAAAAGAAAACAGCGGGTTGTGACAAAATGCTTGTTCATTCTGTCGCAACCCGCTATTTTGTCAATGAGATGAAATGAGAGGATATTCTTATTGACCGTGGCGTCCATGGTAGAGGCACCAGGGTTCCTCGCTCATATAATCTCCTTCATGATAATACGCAGCGCGCGCACGGCAGCCGCCGCAGGCGCTTGTACTGGCAGGAACCGCAGCCGCCGCTGTAGTCAAGCGTGCGGAGCTTCTGCAGGACTTCATTCTTCGCCCAGATCTCGTCAAACGGCGTCTCGCGCACATCGCCGAGTTCCATATTCAGGTACGCACATGGCTGCACTTTGCCACGCGGGCTGATGATGCAGTACGAGAGCCCCGCCAGGCAGCCGCGATGGAAGCGCGTCTTGTAGCCGAGCTGGTCAGCAATGCGCAGGAACTGTGGCGCGCACGTCGGCTTGAGTTCAATATCGACTTCCTGCTGCTTCTTCATGATGCGCGTCAAGACATCCTCATACTGCTCCGCACGCAGAGACTCTTCCTCGATGGTCTTCGCACGACCCGTCGGTACGAGGAAGAAGAAATGATGAGCCTTCGCGCCGATTTCCACGGCAAAATCCGTCATCGCTTCGAGTTCCTGCTGATTCCAGTCCATGACCGTCGTATGGATCTGGAAAGGCAGGCCAACGGCAGCACAATTCTTCATGCCCTGCACGGCGTCTTCCCAGCCGCCCGGGAAGCTGCGGAATTTATCATGCTTCTGCGGGTCGAGCGAATCGAGCGAGATGCCCATCGCGCGGGCACCGGCTTCCTTGAGCTTCTTCGCCATGTCGAGTGTAATGAGCGTACCGTTCGTGCCGAAGACCGGGATCATGTGCAGATCCGATGCATACTTGACGAGTTCGAGGATATCGGGGCGCATCAAGGGCTCACCCCCCGAGAAGATCATGATCTTGAACCGGCCTTGGCGATCTCTGAGAGGAGCTTCTTGCCCTCCTCCGTGCTGAGTTCTTCTTCCGCCTTGCAGCCGGCGTCACGGTAGCAGTGGGCGCAGTACATATTGCAGGCATTTGTCGTATTCCACGAGATGATTTTCATTTCGTCTCCTCCATCAGTCCAATCTCTTCGTCTGTCAGGTAGCAGCTCGGGTCTGACTCCCAGAAGTCGCCCGTGCGAGCCTCCGCGCGCGTGCGGAAATTGCCATTGCAGTTCTCGAGCCATTTGCACTTCGCGCAGCGTCCTTTGAGGAGCGGCTTGCGATCCTTGAGCCCGCCATGATGGGATTCGACGTATCCTGCCAGATATCACCGAACTTGCGCTCGCGCACATTGCCGAACGTGTGATGCTGCGTGAACTGATCCGGATGGACGTAGCCAGGGGATCGACCTCGCCGAAGGCGATGCCGGAGCGGTTGCCGCCATTCATCGAGATGTACTTCTTGATCTGGGACGCCGTCTCGATGTCGCCCGCCTCAAGTGCCTTGATGTACATATAGGGACCGTCACAATGATTATCGACAGTCAAGATCTCCTTCTTGAGTCCGCGTTCCTCAAAATCTTTCGTACGGCGGATAATGGTATCCATGGCACGGCGCGATTCTTCCGGCGTGACATCCTGATCCATCATCTGCTCCCCACGTCCGGAATAGACAAGATGGTAGAAGCAGACACGGTTGATGTTCTCTGCCTCGATGAAGTCAAAAATCCGGTCGAGTTCCTGGATATTATGATGATTGATCGTGAAGCGCAGGCCGACGCGCTGGCCGACGGCCACGCAGTTCTTGATGCCCTGCATAGCTTTCTCATACGCACCGTCCACCCCACGGAATTTATCGTTGACATCCTTGAGCCCATCGAGCGAGATGCGACATAGCCGACGCGATATCCTTGATGCGCTGTGCGACCTCACGCGTGATCAGCGTGCCGTTCGTCGAGAGCGTCGGGCGCACCCCCTTCGCTTGCGCATACTCTGCCAGCTCAAAGAAATCCGGGCGGATCAACGGCTCGCCGCCCGAGAACAGCAGTACCGGCACATGGAAGTCCGCAAGATCATCGATGAATTTCTTAGCTTCCTCCGTTGTCAGTTCGTTCTGATATTTCTTGGCATCAGACTGCATATAGCAGTGCATGCACTTGAGATTGCAGGTCTTCGTGGAATTCCAGACGACGACAGGGCCAACGCCCTCCGCCGCTCCGTTGCGCATCGTGTGCGCATTCTTCGTATAGCGCAGCCGGTCACCAAAATACTCCCGGGCAAATAAAAGCTTCGTTACACTGATCATTTACAAAACACTCCTAAATCGACTACATAGATTCTGCTCATTTCTTGATGCCAGACAGGAGCAGCCGCGTCTTGAGCGCAACATTCTCCTGGAAACCGATGGACAGCTTGCTGAATGCTGCTGCCTGATAGATGGAATGGAACATCTCCGCAATGATCTCTGCGGGGATGTCCTTGCGGAGTTCGCCTGCCTGCTGTCCCTGACGCACAATATCTTCAAAAACGGGTTTGAAGCCGGGCGTTGACATAGGCTGTTCCCGACGGCCAGCGGGCATCGCTGAATGCTCTGCTGCCGAGAGGAACAGCGGCAGGACAAAGCGGTTCTCGTCAAGGAACCGTGCCGTGATGCGGCTGCCGGCCTCCAACAGCTCATAAGAAGCCGCTTCGCCGCCCTCAGCTCATTGAGGCCTGCATCCACCTCATCGACAAGACGAGCCAGCAGGCACATGAGGACCTCTTCCTTTGATTGAAAATAATTATAGAACGTGCCGATACCGAGATCTGCCGCATTCATGATATCTGCCACGGAAGTTTCCTTGAACCCCTTGGCAGAGAACTCCCGTACCGCTGCATCCAGGATAGCCTTGCGCGACTGCAGCTTCTTCCGCTCCCGGCGTCCCATCTTTTCCTCCATATCGATCGCTCCGTTTCCTTTCCATCTAGCTTTTGTGTCTACTCCATTATAATAGAAAATGACATCATTATAAAGAGAAAAATGAACAGAATTCACTTTTAATCGTTGAAGCAGGAAGCTCCCGCCTCTATAGGCGGGAGTACGTTCACGAAACAGCCTTTCATCCCTTCCGAAAAAATTTATATTTTTTTTGAAACCCCGTTGACAGAAGGGAAAGTACATGCTATTATAATATACGTTGATTGCGAGAGCAAAAGACGAACATGACTCAGTAGCTCAGCTGGATTAGAGTATTTGACTACGAATCAAAGGGTCGGGGGTTCGAGTCCCTCCTGGGTCACCATATGAAAGTAAGGCATCAGCTGCGGCTGGTGCTTTTTTCGTATCTTATCATGAAAACAAAGGAAGGGATCCCCATGCTGTACATCGTTACCAAGCTCCTCACGGAAGAACAGACCAAGACATTCTCTCTCATCGGCGCCAGCGAGGATAAGCAGAGAGCCGCGGCCATCGCAGCCGAAGTTTACAAAGAATACAACAAAAACGCATCATTCCAGAATATCGAGATGATCACGGAGTGGCTGGCCACACGTCATTCCTACTCCTTCCGCAAGGATAAAGACCATCGCCTGCAGCTGGCCATCACGGAACTAAACGGTGAAGTGATGCCCGAAGACAAGCAGGTCATCTTCAGCGCGCAGGCTGAGGAAGAAGAACTCATGCGGCGCGTGAGCCAGGCACTTTTTGAAGGCAAGCATACGGCAGAACGCGGCGGCACCGTCCATTCCTGCCCCATCGACCAAAAGTGATCCTAAAAGAAAGGAAAAGGTGATGAAATGAAGATCATCGTTTTCGATACCGAAACCACCGGCGTGCGCGTGACGGACGAAGTCTCTCACTTGCCATGGTCGACGGCGACGGCAATGTCCTCCTCGACCGGCTCTACGCGCCGCAGATGCATAAGGAATGGCCACAGGCCCAGCAAGTCCATCACATCAGCCCGCAGGATCTTGTCGGGAAGCCTGCAATCCTCAGTGACAAGCAGGAAATCGAAGCTCTGCTCAACGACAAGGACACGATGCTCGTCGGCTACAATCTCGGCTTTGACCTGCGCCTGCTGCGCCAGAGCGGACTCAGCGTGCAGCCTCATCGCACCTACGATGTCATGGACGCCTTTGCTGAATACCGCAAGGTCCCGGTAACCAGCGCGGCAAATGGCGCAAGTTCAAGCTCATTGAATGTGCCGCCTACTTCCAGTACGACTGGCAGGATACAAAGGCGCATGGCGCGCTTGCCGATTCGCTGGCCACGCTTCACTGCTACCAGAAACTTGCTAAGATCATCGGTGACCCGGCCAACAATCCATTCGCCGGCTATCTGGGACTCCCCTTCAGCCGCATCGCCGCTGACGAGTTGCGCGACCTCAAGAAACTCCTGAAGCTGCCGCTCCAGAAAGATATCATCTACGTCAACGACAGAATGAAAGCCTGCCGGCTGACGAGGTGACAATCACGCGCGTCTTGCAGCCGTCTGCTACCTGTCTCCTCAAAATCGCCGCCGGCGGCACAGAACATGATGTACTCGCCGATTTCCTGGCAGAAATGCAGAAACCTGGGTTCCGCAAGGTCGAACAGCCACTCGCAAGCCCACGTCACGCTCCAGCCGAGGTGGCAGAACAGACCAGCCTCTTCTGAACGCTGCCATTCACAAAAGGCCTTTCCAGCTGGAAGGGCCTTTTCCTTTGTCCGAACCCCGGCAAACAAAAAAGACGCCGCATACGCGACGCCTCATCGTTCATAGTGGTGGGCAGGGATGGATTCGAACCATCGTAATCCGAAGATGACAGATTTACAGTCTGTTCCCTTTAACCACTCGGGCACCTACCCACAATGGTGACCCAGGAGGGACTCGAACCCCCGACCCTTTGATTCGTAGTCAAATACTCTAATCCAGCTGAGCTACTGAGTCATGTTGTGTTGGCTATGAAATTGTTTGGTGGGCCCACTTGGACTCGAACCAAGGACCGACCGGTTATGAGCCGGTTGCTCTAACCAACTGAGCTATAGGCCCATGAATATATTGAACCGCCAGAGCGGCATCAAACAAATGGAGCGGAAAACGAGGCTCGAACTCGCGACCCCCACCTTGGCAAGGTGGTGCTCTACCACTGAGCTATTTCCGCAATATGGAGCGGAAACGAGGCTCGAACTCGCGACCCCCACCTTGGCCAAGGTGGTGCTCTACCACTGAAGCTATTTCCGCAATCTTATATCACGCTTCCTGAAGAAATCATCTGCCGCTGGCCTCTCGCGTGAACTACAAAAACTATTTTCTCA
>ENA-OQBJ01000040-OQBJ01000040.1-human-gut-metagenome-genome-assembly--contig:-NODE-40-length-58222-cov-9.492624_pt1 | contig 58222 bp, 64 predicted proteins | sample MGYA00242743_ERZ504545 | MGnify/ENA primary metagenome ERZ504545 (study PRJEB26092, sample SAMD00036252) | human gut metagenome | host: Homo sapiens | study: EMG produced TPA metagenomics assembly of... | reverse complement strand
ATTTTGCAGAGTTTTAGAACATGCATAGCCCGAATGATGTTTCTTCGGTTTTCAAAATAGAAATAAAATAAAAATCATTATAATGAACGTTTCATACAAATGGCTTAAAGAATACGTCGATTTCGATTTGACACCACAGGAGACTGCGGACGCGTTGACCTCTTGCGGACTCGAAGTTGACGCTTTGGAAGAAGTTCAGTCTGTCAAGGGCGGACTGAAAGGTCTCTATGTTGGTAAAGTATTGACATGCGAGGAGCATCCTAACAGTGATCACCTCCATGTTACAACCGTTGACTTGGGTAAGGGCGAACCTCAGCAGATTGTCTGTGGTGCTCCTAACGTTGCTGCAGGTCAGAAGGTTATCGTGGCTGATTTGGGCTGCGTGCTTTACGATGGCGACCAGAGTTTTACCATCAAGAAGAGCAAACTCCGCGGTGTAGAGAGTTTGGGTATGATCTGTGCTGAAGATGAAATTGGTGTAGGTACCTCTCACGACGGCATCATCGTACTCCCAGAAGATGCTCCGGTAGGTCAGCCTGCTGCTGAGTATTATCACCTGGAGAGCGACTGGCTCATCGAGATTGATATCACAGCCAACCGTGCTGATGCGCTCGGTCACTGGGGTGTAGCCCGCGACCTGTATGCCTGGTTGAAGCAGAATGGCTACAAGACAAGCTTGCATCGCCCATCTTGCGATGAGTTTGTGGTAGACAACGAGGATCTTCCTATCGATGTTGAAATCCAGAATACTGAGGCTTGCAAGCGTTATGCCTGTGTAAGCATCACCGGTTGTGAGGTGAAGGAAAGTCCTAAGTGGTTGCAGGATAAGCTGAACATCATCGCTTGCGCCCTATCAACAATATCGTGGATATCACCAACTACATCATGATGGCATACGGCCAGCCATTGCACTGCTTCGATGCAGACATGGTTACCGGTCATAAGATTGTGGTCCGTACCCAGCCAGAGGGCACCAAGTTTGTTACTCTCGATGGCGAGGAGCATACCTTGGGTGAGCACGACCTGAGCATCTGCAATGCTGAGGAGCCTATGTGTATCGCCGGTATCTTCGGCGGTAAGGGTTCTGGTACTTATGAGACAACCAAGGATGTAGTCTTGGAGAGTGCTTACTTCCATCCTACATGGATTCGCAAGAGCGCTCGCCGTCATGGTTTGAGCACAGATGCCAGCTACCGTTTTGAGCGTGGCGTAGATCCAAACGGACAGATTTATGCATTGAAGCAGGCTGCCATCCTCTGTAAGCAGTTGGCTGGCGGTAAGATTTCCATGCAGATAAAGAATGTATATCCAGAGCCAATGCAGGATTTCCCTGTTCGTCTGAACTATGAGTATGCGCATCGCCTTATTGGTAAGGAGATTGGTGCTGAAACCATCAAGAACATTGCCACATCTCTCGAGATGAAGATCGTGAAGGAGGATGCTGAGGGCATCGACCTCCTGGTTCCTGCTTATCGTGTAGACGTTCAGCGTCCTTGCGACGTGGTAGAGGATATCCTCCGTATCTACGGATATAATAATGTGGAGATTCCAACCCAGTTGAAGAGCTCCCTGACTGTTCAGGGCGATGAGGACAAGGCTTATCACAGCCAGAACCTCGTGGCAGAGCAGCTGGTAGGCGAGGGCTTCATGGAGATTCTCAATAACTCTCTGAGCAAGGCTAGCTACTATACCGACTTCGACCTCAACAAGTATCCTAACGAGACAACCGTGAAGGTGATGAACCCATTGAGTGCTGATCTCGGTGTGATGCGACAGACGATGCTGTTCGGTGGTTTGGAGAGCGTGGTTCGCAACATCAACCATAAGAGCCAGAACCTGAAGTTCTTCGAGGTAGGTAATACCTATTTATATAATAAGGAGAAATGGAGCGAGGAGAGTCCTATCAAGGCTTACTCTCAGGAGGCTCACATGTCTCTCTTCATCACCGGTAAGCGCGTAGAGGGCAGTTGGGCTCATGCTGATGAGCAGAGCAGCATCTACGAGCTGAAGGCTGTGGTTGAGAATATTCTCCGCCGTGTGGGTATGCCACAGAACAACGTGGTTATCAAGCACAGCGACAATAACATCTTCTCTAAGGGTGTAAGTTACGAGACCCGTGCCGGCAAGGTATTGGTAGAGCTCGGTATCCTGAGCCTGAAGTTGAAGAAAGCATTCGATATTGAGCAGGATGTATTCTATGCTGATATCCACTGGGATAACCTGATGAAGGCAGTGAAGAAGGTGAACCTTACTTACACCGACATCAGCAAGTATCCTTCAGTGAGCCGCGACCTTGCATTGCTCGTAGACAAGAATGTAGAGTTCGCTCAGATTGAGCAGATTGCCCACCAGACAGAGAAGAAACTTCTGAAGAGCGTTGTTCTCTTCGATGTTTATGAGGGTGAGCATTTGCCAGAGGGCAAGAAGAGTTATGCCGTTAACTTCATCCTGCAGGATGAGGAGAAGACTCTGAATGACAAGCAGATAGATGCTATCATGAAGAAGCTCATAGCCAACCTTACAGGCAAGCTCAATGCAGAATTGAGATAATGCAGAAGGTGCTCAATGCAGAATTAAGATAATATTATAAACAAACGATAAACATTTAAAATTTTATTCCAATGGGAAGAGCATTTGAATATCGTAAAGCTACAAAGCTGAAAAGATGGGGCCACATGGCCAAGACATTTACTAAGTTGGGTAAGCAGATTGCTATCGCTGTAAAGGCAGGCGGTCCAGAACCAGAGAACAACCCAACATTGCGTGCTATCATCGCTAACTGTAAGCGTGAGAACATGCCTAAGGATAACATCGCTCGTGCCATCAAGAACGCTTGTGGCAAGGATACCAGCGATTACAAGGAGGTAACATACGAGGGATATGGCCCTCACGGAGTGGCTGTCTTCGTTGATACTCTGACAGACAACACTACACGTACTGTTGCTGACGTTCGTTCTATCTTCAACAAGTTCAGCGGAAACTTGGGTACAACAGGTTCTCTGTCTTTCCTCTTCGACCACAAGGCTGTGTTCACATTCAAGAAGAAGGAAGGTCTGGATATGGATGAGATGATTCTCGACCTGATCGACTACGGCGTAGAAGATGAGTTTGATGAGGATGAGGAGAACAACGAAATCACAATCTATGGTGCTCCTACAAGCTTCGGCGAAATTCAGAAGCATCTGGAGGCTGAGGGTTTCGAGGTAACTGGTGCTGAGTTCACTTACATCCCTAACGATTTGAAGGATGTAACTCCTGAGGAGCGCGAAACTATCGACAAGATGGTTGAGAAGTTGGAAGAGTTTGACGATGTTCAGACTGTATATACCAACATGAAGCCAGAAATTCCTGCAGACGCAGAATAAGCATTATGTTGCAGCAAGACAAACAGGATAAGTTGCAGAAGGTAACTTATCAGACTCATGGCACCTGCTCAAAATACATCTGCATCAGTATAGATGAAGATGGAAATGTGCAGGATGCCCAGTTCATCGGAGGCTGCGATGGCAATACCAAGGGCGTTTGTGCTTTGATTAAAGGCATGAAGGCAAAGGAGGTCATCGCCCGACTGAAGGGTATCACTTGTGGCAATAAGCCTACAAGCTGTCCAGACCAGTTGGCGACAGCTTTGCAGGAAATGGGATATTAAGAGTATTTTAGGCACGGATTACTATAGTGATCCGTGCCTTTTCTACTACTGGTACTCCGTGTCTTTTCTAATACTTGAAGGTATCATCCAGCAACACCTCCTTCGGGTTCTTAGCCGAATGATATACGAAACGGAAGGTGAAATGCTCTTCCTTATATTTCTTCAGGCCAGGGTTGTTGTCCAGGGCTTCCTTCTGAATCTTATGGAGTTTATCCTTGTTGGCATCAATCGCCTTCTTGTTATCTGCCTTGTTTCTCAAAGAGATATAGTATGTATATATCTTCTTGGTTTTATCAAATGCAGCACTGTCAGTCCTGGCGTCGTTGACGTATGGAGTAGGACAGTACTTTTCAGTATATTCCTTGGCTTCACGAGCCGCTTTGTCCTCCAGACTTTCTGTACAAGAAACGAGCAAAGAAGCAAAAATACCGATGTAAATCAACTTTTTCTTCATGATTTTTCTATATTTTATCTAAAAATCTCTATTATTTTCAATATTTTGTGCAAAGATACGAAAAAAAAATACTATCTTTGCACTCTAAAGAGAGAAAATTATATGGAGAATATAAATAAAATAAGAAATTTCTGCATTATTGCACATATAGACCATGGTAAAAGTACCTTGGCAGACCGACTTCTGGAGAAGACTCAGACCATCAAGATTACTGAAGGACAGATGCTTGACGATATGGATTTGGAAAGAGAACGTGGTATCACGATCAAGAGTCACGCTATCCAAATGGAATATAAGGCAAAGGATGGACAGACCTATATCCTGAATCTTATCGATACTCCGGGACATGTTGACTTCTCATACGAAGTTTCCCGTTCCATCGCTGCTTGCGAGGGAGCACTGCTGGTTGTTGACGCAACTCAAGGCGTTCAGGCACAGACCATTTCAAACCTCTATATGGCTATCGAACACGACCTGGAGATTATTCCGGTAATCAATAAGATAGATATGCCTTCAGCTATGCCTGAAGAGGTAGAAGATGAAATTGTAGACCTGATCGGTTGTAAGCATGAAGATATTCTCCGTGCTTCAGGTAAGACCGGTGAGGGTGTAGAAGATATACTGGAAGCTGTTGTTAATCGTGTTCCTGCTCCGGTAGGAGACGAGAAGGCACCGCTTCAGGCTTTGATTTTCGACTCTGTATTCAACTCTTTCCGCGGTATCATCGCCTATTTCAAGATAGAGAATGGCGTGATCCGTAAGGGAGATAAGGTGAAGTTCTTCAATACCGGCATGGAATATGATGCTGATGAAATCGGTGTATTGAAGATGGATATGATTCCACGCCAGGAATTGGGGACCGGTGAGGTAGGTTATATCATCTCGGGCATCAAGAATGCTACCGAGGTAAAGGTGGGTGATACCATTACCCATATCGCCCGTCCTTGCGACAAGGCGATTGCGGGTTTCCAGGAAGTGAAACCTATGGTCTTTGCCGGTGTTTATCCTATCGATCCTAGCGATTACGAGAATCTGCGAGCATCGCTCGAAAAACTGCAGCTCAATGATGCTTCATTGACTTTCTCGCCAGAGAGTTCTGTGGCTTTGGGCTTCGGTTTCCGTTGCGGATTCCTCGGATTGCTCCACATGGAAATCGTACAGGAGAGACTGGACCGTGAGTTTAATATGGATGTCATCACTACCGTACCTAACGTATCTTATATGGTATACGACAAGCAGGGCGGTGTGAAAGAGGTTCACAATCCTTCCGGATTGCCAGACCCAACGCTGATAGACCATATTGAGGAACCATATATCCGGGCAACCATCATTACGGCTACCAATTATATTGGACCAATCATGAAACTCTGTCTGGATAAACGAGGCGAACTCATCAATCAGGAATATGTGAGTGGAAACCGTGTAGAGCTCCACTTCATGTTGCCATTGGGAGAAATCGTCATCGACTTCTATGACAAGCTGAAGAGTATCTCCAAGGGATATGCTTCGTTCGACTATCATATCGATTCATTCCGTCATTCCGACCTGGTGAAGCTCGATATCCTGTTGAATGGAGAGCCTGTAGATGCATTGAGTACTTTGACTCACCGCGATAACTCTGTGAGCTTCGGCCGCAGAATGTGCGAGAAGTTGAAGGATCTCATACCTCGTCAGCAGTTCGATATTGCTATCCAGGCAGCTATCGGTGCCAAGATTGTGGCACGTGAGACTGTTAAGCAGGTGCGCAAGGATGTTACTGCCAAATGTTATGGTGGTGACGTGAGCCGTAAGCGCAAGTTGCTTGAGAAGCAGAAGAAGGGTAAGAAGCGCATGAAGCAGATTGGTAATGTGGAAGTTCCACAGAAAGCTTTCCTGGCTGTGCTCAAACTCGACTAATTAATATAAGTATAAAGGAAAAGGAGGTTAAGTATTATGGCAGACTTTAAAGTAATTACCCCTAAGCGTGATATTGCGCGCGAGCTGGCGCGTAAATATAGTACGATGACTCATGATGAACTCGATGTGGTGGAAGATATCCTTGAGCCTATCAAGTATGCCAAGGGCGAGATGATCTTGCCTGAAGGTGAACAGTGCATGGGTATCTCGTACATCGAGAAGGGATTGGTGCGCCAATTTTACTTTAAGAATGGCAAGGAGGTGACCGAACATCTGGGTGTGGATCATACCATCTTTATGTGCATCGAGAGCCTCTTTAAGGAAGAACCTACCCACCTTCAGGTGGAAGCTTTGGAGCCTACGCTGGTGTATATGCTACCGAAGAAGAAACTGGAGGCGGCTGCTATGCGCAATATTAATATCCAGATGCTTTATCGTAAAATACTGGAAGAGAGTTTGATTCAGTCTCAGATTCATGCCGATCTGATGCGATTTGAGTCGGCACCTAATAAATATAAGCGCCTGTGCGAAATGAACCCACAGGTGGTTCTGCGTGCTCCGCTCACCTATATCGCAAGCTATCTGCAGATGACTCCGGAAACGCTGTCCAGAATCCGCTCGAATACTATATTATAATTTATAAAAAATGGTGTGACTTCAAAACCGAAGTCACACCATTTTTATTTCATAATACAGGTTCGCGAGTCCGTAAGGCGGAACAGGAGAAACGTCTAGCGGATTTGCGAGCCTGTCACCCTCTTACTTTACTCTGCCGTATAGAGGAATCGCTTGATGCTCTTCTTAGGAGTTTTTTCAAACTCATCTTCATGTATACGTATTTCTGATACTTTGCTGTAAGCAGGAATCATGGTGTTGAGCTCCTGGCGGTTCTGCTCCATGACATCTGCCAGTTCGTTGGTACCGAGATTCAGGGTCTGAGCTTCATCATAGTCTGGGTGAACCAGAGCAATGAGCTTGTCGCCCTTCTGTACAACCACGCTTTCCGCTACCAGGGCCAAAGAGTTGAGCTTATCCTCAATCTCCTCAGGGTAGATATTCTGACCGTTTGCGCCGAGCAGCATGTTCTTGCTACGACCCTTGATGAAGACGTTGCCGTCACCATCCATGGTTCCGAGATCGCCTGTATGATACCATCCGTTCTCGTCAATGGTCTGCTTGGTAGCTTCCTCATTCTTATAGTAACCCAACATTACGTTAGGACCCTTGGCAAGGATTTCGCCCGGTACATTCTCAGGATCAGGACTATCGATGCGTACCATCATGTGGAGGGCAGCCTTACCGCAAGAGCCCGGTACGAAGTTTTTGTAATCCTCGTAGCAGATGATAGGGGCACATTCTGTTGCGCCATATCCCACGGTATATTTGAAACCTACGCTATGGAGAAACTTTCCACTTCCTGGTTAAAGGCTGCACCACCAATAATCACCTCGTAGAAGTTGCCACCGAAGGCATTGGATACCTGGTCGCATATCTTCTCCTTCACCTTCTTGCTGATCACAGGCATGTGGAGCAGCATACGCATGCGGTTGTTCTGGATCTTAGGGAATACCTTCTTGCGGATAATCTTCTCGATAACCAGAGGTACAGATATGATGACGGCTGGCTTGATGCGGCCGAATGCCTCGGCAATGATGGCTGGACTAGGGATGCGGGTGAGATAGAAGATGTGGCAGCCCTTGATGAATTCGAAGATAAATTCAAACGCCATGCCGTACATGTGGGCCATCGGCAGGATACTGATGATAGAATCTCCCGGCTTGATCTTCTTACCCAGTACGTCCTCAGCAAAATCTGCATTGCCCCAGAGTGCACGGTATGGAACCATTACTCCCTTGGAGAAACCGGTAGTTCCGCTGGTATAGTTGATCATAGCCAACTCATCCGGATTCTGTTCCATATAGTAGTTGACATGGTTTTTGCGGAAGTACTTAGGATACTTGATACCGAACATCTCGTTGAGGTGTTCGCGCGCATAAGTCAACTTGTCGGTACGTGAAACGACAAGTGAATAATCCGGTATATAGATGATGCCTTCAAGACCTGGCATCTTCGTTGCATCAATCTGTGTAGCTACAACATCACCCACAAAGAGCAGTTTGGCATCGCTGTGGTTTACGATGTTGTGAATCTGGTCTGGCATGAATTCATGCAGGATAGGTACGGCAATGGCACCATAGGTAAGGGTAGCAAGGAATGCTACAGCCCAGTTTGCGCTATTTCGACCGCAAAGTGCTATCTTGTCGCCCTTTACTACACCAGAGTTCTCAAACATGATGTGTAGCTTCTCAATTTTGCGTGCTACATCATGGTACTGCAAGGTTGCTCCCTTGTAGTCTGTCAGAGCATCCATATCCCAATGGTCTACGATGCTCTTTTGGATTAGTGCGTTAAAACTTGGAATCTCCATATTCTTGTTATTTAACGATTTGCTTTTTTATATTTTTCTCGTACTGAAGTCCGTTTGCTGATGATAGACCTTATCTGCTGATGGTCTGTCAGCAGATAGGGCCTGTCTCTAGATTGCGTTCTGATAGAGGTAACGCTTGATAGACTTCTTGGCTGTCTTTTCAAATTCCTGATTATGAAGTTTGATGCGTGACACCTTTGCGAAGCTAGGTATCTGCATGTTCAGTTCCTTGCGGTTCTGCTCCATGATGTTCTCCAGGTCTTCGTCTGTAAAGCCGAGGTTGTTAACTTCTTCCATATCCGGATGAACTAGAGCTACCAGCTTGTCATCGCTCTGTATTACGATGCTCTCGTTGACCATAGCCATGGAGTTGAGCTTGTCCTCAATCTCTTCCGGATAGATGTTCTGTCCGTTAGGTCCCAGCAGCATGTTCTTGCTTCTGCCTCTTATGAAGATATGTCCGTCGGCGTCCATCGTTGCCAGGTCGCCTGTATGGAACCATCCGTCTTTATCTATTACGGCATCTGTTGCTCCTGGTTCTTGTAATAGCCCTTCATCACATTGATGCCGCGGCAAACCAGTTCACCGGCTACGTTCTCCGGGTCATCGCTCAAAACCTTTACCTCCATGTGCTTCACGGCAACACCACAGCTTCCTGCCACATAGTTGTCCTGATGGGCAAAGGTGATAAGTGGAGCAGTCTCAGTGGTACCATATCCCATTGCGATAGGGAAACCTACGCTGATGAAGAAGTTCTCTATCTCCTTGTTGAGCGGAGCACCACCCACAACAACCTCGTAAGGACGTTCGCCAAACTTTCTCAATACAAACTCGCGAACCTTCTCCTTGATGCGCTTATTGATGACAGGCATGTTCATCAGCAGTCGTGCACGGTTGGTTTGGATATGTGGGAATACTTCCTTTCTTACAATCTTGTCTACTACAAGCGGCACCGCATAGAGGATGTCTGGCTTGATTTCTGACAACGCCTCTGAGATGAGCGTTGGGCTCGGCAGACGGGTAAGGAAGAAGATATGGTTACCCAATACTATATTGAAGAGAAATTCTGTCATGAGTCCATACATGTGAGCCATCGGAAGGGTAGAAAGGATGTTACTGTTCTTACCTATATTTGGTTTCACTGAATCAATGAGGTAGTCAAGATTACCCCAAAGTGCTCTGTATGGGAGCATCACACCTTTTGAGAAACCGGTAGTTCCACTGGTATAGTTGATCATCGCCAGTTCTTCAGGATCGTCTACGTGATACTTCACGTGTTCTGGTCTGAAATACTTAGGATATCTGTGTCCGAACATTGCATTGAGGTTCTCGCGCGCATAAGTCAGTTTCTCAGAGCGCGAGATGACAAGCGAATTGTCCGGAAGATAGATGATTCCTTCCAGCGAAGGCATCTCCTCTGGTGTTATCTCTGTAGCTACCACGTCACCAACGAACAGAAGTTTGCTTTCGCTGTGGTTCACGATGTTGTGAATCTGCTCAGGCTTAAATTCGTTCTGTATAGGTACGACAATGGCTCCGTAAGTAATAATGGCCAGGAAGGCTACTGCCCACTGGCTACTATTTCTTCCGCAGACGGCAATCTTGTCGCCCTTCTTTACATCGCTGTTTTCGAACAGGATGTGTAGCTTCTCAATCTTTCTGGCAATATCGTGATATTGGAGGGTTGCGCCCTTGTAATCGGTGAGCGCATCCAGATTCCAATTCTTGATAATGCTGTTCTCAATATACGAGTTAAAACTTGGTATTGAATTCATTGCACAATTTACAAAATTTTGTGCAAAGATAATGAAAATAGTGCACACTGCAAAATAAAATGTGCACTATTTTCAAAAACTACATAAAATAATTATTTTTTTTCCTTTTTAGTCTACATATTGTGGTGTTATAGACTGTATTTTACTCATATCTCATTGATTTGGCTGGATGGATGTGAGAAATCAGGTAGCTTGGTGCTACGAGCATGAAGATACTTATCAGCAGCGTAGCAATGTTCAGGGCTATGATGGCAAGCCAGTTGAATTCTACCGGAACGGTACTTACATAATAGGTCTGTGCATCGAGTTTGATGATGCCTGTAAAGTACTGGAGGGTAAGAATGCCGAGGGCGATGGCGTTGCCCAGAAGCATACCCTTGCCGATGATGAAGACGGCAAACCACAGGAAGGTGTGGCGGATGGTCTTGTTGCGGGCACCCAATGCCTTCATTACGCCTATCATGGAGGTGCGTTCCAGAATGATGATGAGCAGACCGCTGATCATGGTGACGCCGGCTACTATCAGCATCAGACCGAGAATAATCCAGACATTCAGATCCATCAGGCTCAGCCATTGGAAGATGTTTGGATTCAGGTCCTTGATGGTAGAACTGCTGTAGGTTTCTCCATAGTGATCTACCGTGCGGTTCACCTTATTAATAATATAATCTTCAGTCTCGTTGAGCTTGTTGAAGTCGTTTACTGTCAGTTCTGCACCGCTCGTTTGGTCTTCTTCCCATCCGTTCAGCTTCACGGCAGTATAGAGATCGGTGTATACCATTACCTCATCATACTTCTTCAGGTTGGTCTGATAGATACCCTTGATGGTGAAGCGGCGCATACGCACTCCGTTGTCATCAAAGAAGTAGGCAAAGATGCGTTCTCCCGTCTTCAGCTTCAGCTTACCAGCCATCAGCTGTGAGATGAGAATCTGGTTATGACTCGCTTTGTCATCAAACTTAGGGATGCTGCCTTCGATCATGTTCTGATGGATAAAGGTAGAATCAAAATCAGGCCCTACACCTTTGAACATGACGCCCAGGAAATCGCTGTCCGTCTTCAGGATTCCCTCTTTCATGGCAAATTTCTGCACATGTTTTACGCCAGGTATCTTTTTCAGTACGTTGACCATCGAGTCGTTCATAACCACCGGATACTGGTTTTGCTGCTGCAGCGTCATGAAGTCGGCCACCTGTATATGGCTTCCGAATCCTATTACCTTGTCACGTATGGTATGCTTGAATCCGAGCACTACGCATACCGACATAATCATAATGGCGAGTCCGATAGCAACACCTGCAGTGGCTATATGAATAGCAGGGCGAGAAACTTTACGTTTATCGCCCTGATCGCTATATAATCTCTTTGCTATAAATAGAGGAAAATTCATCTTTACTTTGAATTTTGATCTTTGAACTTTATGATTAGTGAAGCTGTTGTATTCTTCACTCTTCGTTCTTCACTTTCTTACAGTCCTTCGTCTTCCACTCTTCCCGGATAAGCCTCAAGTGCCTTACCCAGAACCACCAGAGCACGCTCCAGATCGTGTTTCTTCAAGACGTAAGCTACACGAACCTGATTGTGGCCGGCTCCAGGAGTCGTATAGAAACCGGAGGCTGGAGCCATCATGATGGTTTCGCCCTCGTAGTTGAATTCCTCCAGACACCAGCGGCAGAACTTTTCTGAATCATCGATAGGCAGTTTGGCTACGGTATAGAAGGCTCCCATAGGAATAGGAGAGTATACGCCCGGAATGCGGTTCAAGCCGTCTATCAGGCACTTACGGCGCTCTACATACTCATCGTATACATCGCGGTAGTACTCTTCAGGAGCGTCCAGAGAAGCTTCGGCTACAATCTGACCGATCAGTGGAGGAGAGAGACGGGCCTGGCAGAACTTCATCACCGCCTTGCGGATTTCTGCATTCTTGGTGATGAGGGCACCCACACGGATACCGCACTCACTGTAACGCTTCGAAACAGAATCGATGAGAACCGTGTTCTGCTCGATGCCTTCCAGGTGCATCGCACTGATATAAGGACTGCCGGTATAGATATACTCACGGTAAACCTCATCAGAGAAGAGATAGAGGTCGTACTTCTTCACCAGGTCACGAATCTGATTCATCTCTCTGCGGGTATAGAGATAGCCCGTAGGGTTGTTAGGGTTGCAGATCAGAATGGCACGGGTGCGCTCATTGATCAGCTCCTCAAACTTCTCCACCTTAGGCAGGGAGAAACCTTCTTCTATCGTTGTGGCGATGGTACGGATCTTGGCACCCGCCGAGATGGCAAACGCCATATAGTTAGCGTAAGCAGGTTCTGGTACGATAATCTCGTCGCCAGGGTTGAGGCAGCTCATGAAAGAGAAGAGAACAGCCTCAGAACCTCCCGATGTAATGATGATATCATCGGCAGTTACGTTGATGTTGAATTTCTTATAGTAATCTACAAGCTTCTCGCGATAGCTGAGATAGCCCTGACTTGGAGAATACTCCAAGACCGTGCGGTCTATATGCTTCAAGGCATCTAGGCCACATTGAGGAGTTGGAAGGTCAGGCTGACCGATGTTGAGGTGATATACCTTTACTCCACGTTTTTTTGCTGCGGCAGCCAGAGGAGCCAACTTTCTGATAGGTGACTCTGGCATTTCAAGACCGCGTACAGATATTTCTGGCATCTTAAAATATTGTTTCTTTCTATTAATTATCCGTGTCGAAAATTGAATTCTATGACCTTTTGGTCTTTTCAATTTACGCTATTCGGCTGCAAAGATAAGAAAATTAGATGAGAATTGAGAATAACTTTCGGTTAAATTTTATTTTTTGATTAAAAACTCTTTAAATATGTCGCTCTTTGCTTTCTTTTTTATAACTTTGCACTTAATTTCAAGAAATGTTATAAGATTATACTAATTAATTAAAATAAGTAAGAAGAAAAATATGAGAAGTAGAACAAGTACATGGTTTGAGACCAAAGTGAAATATCAGAAGACAATGGAGGATGGTTCAGAAAAGGTTGTTTCTGAAGCATACGTAGTAGATGCTTTGAGCTTTACCGAGGCTGAGAGCGCATCATCGATGAGATGTCGGTTTATGTAAGCGGCGAGTTGAAGGTGAGCGGTATCGGTAAGGCTTGCTACGGCGAAATCTTCTTCAGCGATGTGGATGATGATGATAAGTGGTATAAGGCTAAACTCCAGTTCATTACAATTGATGAGAAGAGTGAGAAGGAGAAGCGCAGCAATGTTACCTATCTTGTTCAGGCTAAGTCTCTCGCCCGTGCCCTCCGTTATATTGATGAGGTGATGGGCAAGACCATGATAGATTATGATGTGGTTGGTTTGAACGAAACCAAACTGATGGATGTATTTGAGCACCATGCTCCTAACGAGAAGAAAGAGGAGAAGAATGATGTGCCTGAATACGAGGAGCAAAAATAATTGAACTATGTATGATGTAAAAGGAAATCTCAATGAGGTGCTGGGCAGCTTGCCTGCCGGTGTCCGTCTCGTTGCTATCAGCAAGTTCCATCCCAACGAGTATATCGAGGAGGCTTATGCTGAAGGACAGCGTATCTTCGGCGAGAGTCATGAGCAGGAACTCGCCAAGAAGGTGGCTTCGCTGCCTGAGGACATCGAGTGGCATTTCATTGGTCATCTGCAGACCAATAAGGTGAAGTATATCGCACCTTATATCTCGATGATTGAATCGGTAGACAGTCTGAAACTTCTAAAGGAGATTGAGAAGCAGGCTGCCAAGCACAATCGTGTGGTGAAGGTTCTTTTGGAACTTCATCTGGCTGAGGAAGATACCAAATCGGGTCTTTCTCTTGATGCTTGCCGCGAACTCCTTGAGGCAGGCGAATGGCGGGAGATGAAGCATGTGCAGATTTGTGGCATCATGATGATGGCATCTAATACAGACGATGAGCAGCAGATTGCTCAGGAGTTTGATGAGGCTGCCCGGTTCTTTGATGAGATAAAGGCCAGATATTTTGCTGATGATGATGCTTTCTGCGAGCGTAGCTGGGGTATGAGTCACGATTATCATATTGCCGTCAAGCACGGCAGCACGATGGTTCGTGTAGGTACCACCATCTTCGGTCCTAGAATATATTAAAATAATAAGAGGGTGTGTCATTAAACATGACACACCCTCATTGTTTATATAGTTAGTATACTATCTTCTGTCCCTTGCTGGTAATATAAATCTTGCCCTTTTGTGGAACGGAAACCTTTCTGCCTTCCAGATCAAAATAGGCTGTCGGTCTGTCTTTACCGATGATGACCGAAGAGATTCCGGTAGGAGAGAAGTTCTTGAGATAATCGAAGGTTACCAGACCGGTTGCTTCATCCTTTGTGATGTTATAGAGCGGATGACTCGTATCAACACTGTTGTTCAGGGTGATACTGGTCAGACTGTTCACCTCGTACTCTGTAGCAGAGCCCGCCTTGTAGGTTGGGAACGGGTCGTTCTGAAGACTCGTGATAATATCATTGTCGCTGACAGTTCTATTATAGCTGTTGTATACCATTCCGTCTGCAGGAACAATCATGACCCTTGGTTTACCTGTCGTGTTGTTGGGATTATCCCCCAGGTTAACCGATGGCAAATCATCGTAGTCGATGCGCCATACCAGCATTCCGTAACCCGGAGCCTCCTTGTACCATCCCTCGTTTCTGATATTCTGCAGCAGCAGGTATTCGCCCTGGCTGTTGGCTATAATCTTGTATGCATCCGATGCCTTGTCGTATGGTTCCAGCTTTATCAGCTTCGCCTCGGTATCAGAAAGGAGGGTAGGCTGTTTCCATCCTACGATGCTCTTCTCCCATGGTGAATAAGGGATAGGCTGATAGCCGTCAGCCTGATAATTGCCCATATCCATGACGTCCCAATATTCAGGACTCTGGTTGTGGTCTGTGATGCCGTTGGTCGGATAGATGTCTGGCAAACCGAGGGTATGCGAAAATTCATGGCAGAAGAGACCGATACCATTGATGTAGTATTTGCCGTCTTGGGTATCTGCAGGCTTATTGTTCAGCTCGTTGTTGATGCCGAATCGGGATACTGTTTTCCCGTCATAGGTTCCCACTCCTACGGTACCCGATTTCGGCCAGAGACAATCGCCTGAATTACCTACGATACTTTCAGAATAGCCGGCATAGATTACATATACGAGGTCTACATATCCATCGCCATCGCTGTCGTAATCGGCAAAGTTAACCTTGTCGTCTACCTGCTGGCAGGCTTCCTTAATCATCTGAGGAAAGTTGGTGTCACTTCCGTCGTCACGTCCGTTCTTGCCATAATAAGCTGATTTCTTGCTTACCGTAACAGGACTCACTACGTCAAACTGTGGTATAAACTGGTTATCGCTCATGTCAGCGAAATACTGCTGTACGCTGCCATAGTTCTGGCAGTATTTCTCGTTGGTGATAAACACTTCTTTATCAGCCTCAGGCATAGCTTCTCCCTTCTTTCCGTTGAGGTAATGGTTGAATGTTGCAACCGGATCCTTACTCTTGAACTTCACATCCTGAAACTGCACCAGGAGTACCAATGCCTTCGGACTTCCCTTATGAGGGAAATAGCTTGGGCTCACGGTTCCTATTTCTGAAGCTCTTGTAAGATTCTCTGAAGAGAAAGCACGGGTTTTTCGGGTGTTCAACTCTTCAGCAGTTATCTTTTCGTATTTTCCGTCTTGGGTTTCCCGCAGGGGCGTACCGTCCAGCAGCATGTAGTAGTGGAAGGTTTCGTCGCCATGCAGGGTAGCACATGCTACGGTTCCATCAGCCAGCATAATCTTGCGATGCCCGGTTTAGCCTTTACGGCATAGAGATTGGCGATGCCCAGGAAGCGAGCGCCAGAGAGATGATTGCCTTCTTCATAAACAGTTAGGGTAGATGGGGGATTATTTATAAAAGTATTGTCCTTTCTTCTGAGTCTGGTGACCAAACTCGATGGCGTGATGCGGACAATGGTGATAGCAGGTAAAGCAGGTGAGGCAATCCTTGTGATGTAGCCATTCCGGATATTCTCTATGACCGCCCTTGATATCGCCTACAGGACAGACGTTGCACAGATGCCACACTTCACGCACTTGTCTTTCTCCACATGAAACCGCTTGTCGGTGATGAGCACCTTCTCAAAGAATCCGCCCACAACCTTGGTGAAGAACCAGGGGATAGGACCTTTTACCAGACGGTTCACGCCCTCTTTTCTGTCGAATATCTCTTCGCAGATAACCGCCAGTTCCTGTGCCGATTTCGATTTCTTACGAACTTCGCGCTCCTTCGGATCAACATCCATAAAAGGAAGTCCTACATAAGATTCCGGCATGATGAGCGAGTAGGAAGCAGAAACCTCCGTGATGCCCAATGCCTGAAGCGATGCATTCAGCGCAATCGTATCGTTGAGGTTTTCGATGGTGAGTCCGATGCTGTCGCCTGCAGTACAGACGCAATAGGCGAAAGGATGCTTTCTGAACGTCTCCTTGTCTTCAGCAGTAGCATCAGGAGTTTCTCTCCGTATCTTCATCTTCCTGATAAACTCCCTTACAAGGCGTGGAACCCTCCAGCCATGTACGGGGAAAACGAATCCGAGCCGTTCATTCTCTTTCAGAATAAACGGCTCGGCTATATTGTGGCTTGAATCATCCGCCCGCATATAAGGGGCGATAGGAATCAAGTCTTCGTGTGTAGCCGCTGCCAGTCTGGCTGCTGCCCACTTGGTATTTCCAGTTCCGGAGAAATAGAAAATCATGCTTACTTTTAAATATGTATTGAGCTAGATTATTTCTTTTCTGTCATAACACCTTCTATATAGAGACGTGACATTTCTACATTGCCGTTAGAACGGACGGTGATGCTCTTCTTGAAATGACCAGGGAACATGCCCTTGCCGTTATAGGTAACACTAATCTGTCCCTTCTCGCCTGGAGCGATAGGCTTCTTGGTGTAAGAAGGTATGGTACAGCCGCAGCTGGCAATAGCCTGGTTGATAATCAAAGGCTTGTTGCCCACATTGGTGAAGGTAAAGGTAGCCTTCTGTACCGGGTTTGACTCTTCGAACGAACCGAAGTTGTGTATCAGTTTGTCGAACTTAATCTCTGCCTGAGCAGATGCAGTAGCTACAAGAGCCACCAGCATAGTGAGTGTCAATATGATTCTTTTCATCTTCATATCCTTTCTTCTTTCTTTATATTTTCTCTTTAATTTGTTTCTTATTTTTATTTAATTCGATGCAAAAGTACATATAAAGTTTAGTATTACGTTACTTTTTTACATTATTTAAAACAATTATGCCTTATATTTCATGTTACAGCCTTCTTTTCTGTGGAAAAGTGGGGACGCAATACTCCTCATTATGAAGAAGTTTGCAGATTCCTGAACAAAAAATCCCCCAACCTTAATCACTTAAGATTGGGGGAGAGAGTAGAAAAAATAATAAAGTATGAACAATATCAACTGAATAGAGGGCTAAATGTGGAATTTGATTTCATTCAGCCAAGCCTGAACACTGAAGCAGGGACAGGACTTGTGGACGTTCGGGAGATCACGATGACCTAGGATCTCGGCTTCGGGATAGTCTACGCACAGACTCGTCAGGAGATTCTGGAGCGACTGCTTCTGAGCCTTCGTACGGGTATCTGCCGGATTGCCGTCGGCGTCGAGACCGCTTCGTAACAGATGCCGATACTGTGTGCATTGAAATGGCGGGCGTGGGCGCCGATTTCTGACTCGGGACGGCCGGGATAGATGACGCCGTCTTTCGTGATGTAATAGTGATAACCGATGCTGCGGAAACCACGGGCTAAATGACAGGCTTCGAGCTTTTCGAAGGTGAAGTCCTGCGTGACGCGTGTGGCTGAACAGTGAATGACAATAAGTGATATTTTTCTTGTGTTTTTCATAGTGCTGAATCTTTAAAGGGTTGATACTACTGGCAGCTCTGCACACAAAAGGCAGAGGCTACGGCGGTGAGAACGGTAATGACGAAATTCAGAATTTTCTTGAGTGTTTCTCTTTTCATTTTCATTTGATTTTTAAGGTTAATAAATGGATTGGGGGCTCGGATTTCCTATATCCGGGCGATACTGGAGAAGGAAGGCTTACAGGATGAGCAGATGGGCTTGATAGCGCGTGTTTCAATGATGCTTGCTATATTGATGAATAGCCGGGGGTGCTATAGCCGAATCCCGGACTGCATCCTGTCTCAAACCTTCTTTCTTCATCTACTGGCGAGGGGGTTACTCCAGGCCGTCGCTACCATCGGAGCCGCTGCTCTCGGTGTTGCCTGATCCGCCAGTTTGGGTTGAGTCGCCACCCTGGTTTGTACCGCCACCCTGGGTAGTATCGCCTGTGTTGTCCTTACCGCCGTCTGGTGGAGTAACATCTCCTGTTACGGCTGTAGCCTTCTTCAGGGATACATCGAGGTTCAGACTGTTTGCCTTGAACTCACCGGTGCCACGGGCACGGAGCTTCAGTCCGGCAATGTTCTTGGTGATGCTGAACTCCTTCTCGGAGGCAGCACCTTCCTTGTTCTTGATGCCGATGCTGAAAATGGCGAGGTCGGGAATCTTCACGGCGATACCCTGCAGAACCAGTTCTCTTACGCAGCTCACCATGTCGGTGAGCATACCTTTGATGGCTCCCTTTGAGAACGGGGTGTTGTGACTTTCCATGTGCTCTGCGAGTTCATCAAGACCATAGGTCTGGGTGATTACAGGGTAAGCGAAAAACTTGCCGTTAGCGGCGCTCAACTTCTCGTTGACATACTTCTTCAATGTGTACAGAATCATAGTGTCTTCATTTTTAAGGTTAATAAATTGTGTTTGTGTTGTAGGGGGCGCTGCGCATTGCCTCTTGGTGGTATGAGATGTTATCTCTGAACCACAATGCAAAGATACGAAATCGGTGAGGGGTCAACTCACAGTTGCTCATACTTGCTCATGTTTTATCATACTTTTTCATAGATTTTTTTTCTGGAGTTTATAAGCCCATTATAATCAATCATCATTTGCTTGAATCTTACAAAAACAAGTAAGTCGGCAAAAGCTATGGATGGCGGTCTCCTTACCGCACTTTTAATGGGTGATGTGCAATATAATAACAGTTTTTTATCAAGCTGCTAAATAAACTTAAAAATCACTGTGTTTATGCGGAATAGTGATGTATTATAATTACCTTTGTAATTAAATATGCATCTGCATATGGCAAATAATAGACTGATAAAATGACAACAGACAATAAAGACAACAAACTCTCAATAGGAAGTAGCGATTAGGCTGAGATACTGCGACACGCTGTCGCAGTAATTGAGCATGCACGGACAGAAATAGCCCGACATGTCAATGGCTACGTATCTGCCGCCTATTGGGAGATTGGTCAAATGCTTCATGAGCGCAAGATTGAAAGTGGGTATGGTGACAGCGTTGTAAGAAGATTGTCAGCAGACCTGAAAGAACGATACCCGAAGATGGGTGTTTCACCACGAAATCTGTGGTATATGAAAAAGTTCTATGAACGTTATGCTGGACATAATGAGAAAGTGCAACGCTCCGTTGCACTTTTGCCGTGGTCACACAATATGCTGTTGTTGAGCAAGGGGCTGAATGATGAAGCCACGCTATATTATGCTCAGGAAACTATAACCAAAGGTTGGAATCGTGACTTGTTGCTCAATGCCATCAAACTCAATATGTATGAGACACAGGCATTGGCACGAGTAGATAACAATTTCGACCGCACTCTTCCTGCCGAACAAGCGCAGTATGCCAACGAGGTGTTTAACAGCAGCTACAATCTTGGTTTCTTGGGAGTAACAAGTCCCATTCTGGAGCTTGAACTTGAAGACCGCCTTGTAAAAGCTATCACTCGTTTCCTTATGGAACTTGGTAATGGCTTCACTTTCATTGGCAACCAGCATGTATTGGAATACAATGGTAAAGAAAGTAAGGTAGATATGTTGTTTTTCCATCGTGGACTGCGCTGCCTTGTTGCTGTTGACCTAAAGATAGGTCCTTTCAAACCAGAGTATGCAGGTAAGATGAACTATTATCTGTCTCTGCTTGACCGTCTTGAACGTGGTGCTGACGAGAACCGTTCTATAGGAATCATACTTTGTGCGGAGAAAGAAAACAAAGAAACATTATAATATGGACATTCAAAGAATAAATCTGCATACATCCGCTTTCAACGAGATAACGCATTACATTGAGAGGTGATAAATTATGGCAAAGAAATTTGAAATACGAAACAGTACGGCGGAATTCCTGACTTTCGTGGCAGAATGTAAGGAGCAAGGCGTACAAGTGTTATATAAAGACGAAACGGTATGGGCTACTCAAAAGGCTATGGCACAGCTTTTTGACTGTTCAACAGATAATATCGGATTGCATCTTAAAAACATCTTCAAGAGTGGAGAACTTGTTGAAGATTCAGTTACCGAGAAAAACTCGGCAACTGCCGCAGATGGTAAGAATTACATGACAAAATTCTACAACCTCGATGCAATCTGCCGATGATAAGAATTGAAAGCCAAAGGGGGATGAGGTGACCTCAAATCACCCCATCTTCCGTTTACTAGTCTATGTATGATGTAACTGAACTTTCGCAAGTTTTGCGAGATACATTCCGATATATCTTGGCGAGAACAGCACATGGGGAGACACTTTCTGCGAAACCTCAGAACTCAACTGATAGCAGTTCAGAATCTTTACATCCACTTTCCGATGAGTACAGAGATTTCATCCAGAAGAGTCTTGATGCATGGTGCGCCAATTCGGGCTATAAAGACTGTGATGACTGTACTGTGAACATGCTTACCCTCTCCCGCACACTTTCCATCCCTAAGGATGAGTTATCAGCATACTTCGACCAGTATCTGAAAACCATATTTAGAATAGGGCTCGGTGACTTTATAGTGGCATTGTTTCTTCTGCTGTTCGCCATAGTCATGAGCTATGCCATGGTTCAAGACTACAGGATATATCTTGATGGAAACAACAAGGCTCGCTACAGTTTCTGTGATTTCATCAAGAGAGGAAGATATTATATCTATCTGTTTCTCAGACAGTCTTTCGTCATCATCCTGGGAATGACAGTATATCTGACGGCAATGAGAGAATAGGTGCTTCGGTGGATAATGCCGCTGCATAGTGGCAAGATTTGGCTGAATGCACAAAAGTATTTTTTTTTACAAGAAATTATTAATTTAATAACTAACAATATGAAAACGAATTTTGTAAAATTGAGATGGCTTTTCACGATGCTTTTGTTCGTGACAACCATGATTATGCCAACCATGATGTTGGCGAAAAGTATTGATCTAAAAATACCGGAAGGTGATGGCGCAGGAACCCCATATAAAATTGGTACTGCTGAAGAACTTTATTGGTTTGCAGGTCTGGTGAATGGTACGCTTCCAGGCGTCAAAAAGGATTTATCTGCCAATGCAATCCTCACGGATGACATTATCGTGAATACGGGCGTTCTTGACCCAAATAAAGATCTGGTAAGCGGAAACGACTTTATAGAATGGATACCTATTGGTAAATCTTCTTCTGATGATGATGCATATACTGGCACCTTTGATGGCAATGGACACACCATCAGCGGATTGTATTTCAATAAATCTAACTCATGGTATGTTGGCTTGTTTGGCTGCATAGGAGCCGAAGGCAAGATTTCCAACGTAGGAGTTTCGGATTCATATTTTCAGTCCAGTAACTGTCCGTATATAGGCGGCGTGTGCGGATCGAATTCTGGCGAACTCCAAAACTGTTCTAACAGCAGCACTGTAATTGGCAAAGAAAACGAGTATAGAATAGGCGGCGTGTGCGGCTATAACAGTGGCACTGTCAAAGATTGCAAAAATACAGGTTCTGTCAGAGGAAAAGAAACAATAGGCGGCGTGTGCGGATATAATGAAAGAAGATATAATGAAAAAGGCGGAATAATAGAAAACAGCTTTAATGAAGGCACTGTCAGCGGAACAGGTGATTATGATGTTCTTAATATCGGCGGCGTGTGCGGCTATAACTATGGTGGCACAATCAAAAGCTGCTATAACACAGCTTCTGTAAGCGTAACAGGTAAAAAAGTCGGCGGCGTGTGCGGCGATAACTCGGATGGTACAAGTACAATAACAAATTGCTTTAATGAAGGCACTGTCAGAGGAAAAGAAACAATAGGCGGGGTGTGCGGCAATAACAGTGGCACAATCAAAAACTGCTATAACACAGCTTCTGTAAGCGGACAATATTCTGTCGGCGGCGTGTGCGGCGATAACTATGAAGGTCCAATAACAAATTGCTATTATCTTAGTGGCACAGTCGCAGACGGTAAAGGCGGTATAGGAGGAAAGGATGATGAGAATGGCAAGGCAGTGGAAATGTCCAAAGATCGGTTTAAAAGTGGCGAGGTGGCATGGCTACTTAATGGCTCCAAATCTGTTTCTACCGAAGAAAGCACCTTGGCATGGTATCAGAAGTTGGATGAGAATGCTGACGCTTATCCAGTCTTGAAATCCACTGACCACAATACTGTATATAAAGCACCCCTCTTCTCTTGCGACGGGACAACCCGTATTGGTGAATATGCAAACAAACCAGAAGGCGACAAGTTGTCTCACAACTATCAGATGGCAGAAAAGGCTGATGAAGGAACGTCAAATCTTTATAGCGAGGAATGCGCTATATGCCACAATTAAAAGATGGAACAAAGTACATCAAGGACTTCTGTGGCAACAAAGACAACATTATTAAGCTAACAGCGGAGTCTGACGGTTCATACAAGGCAGCCGAGCCTGTTGACATCAATGACAATGCGGCTTACGACAGCCCTGTGGACTTCACTGCCCCAACGCTGAAATACACGCAACTATCTCGGCGCAGACCAGTGGCAGGCTGTGTACGTGCCTTTCGAGACTCAGGCTACAGACTGGACAGACAACGGCATCACCGTGCAAGCATCAACAATTTCCATGAGTACGAGAAGAAAGATGGCAGCGGCTATGAGACGGTACTCGAAGTGAAGAAGGCTACATCTGGAGAGTTTGAGGCTAACACCCCATACTTGTTGAGAACAAAAGATAGCGGAAGCAAGACTATCACTATCAATAATGTCAAGTTGCATAAGGCAGAATCGAAGACATACTACTGCATGAGCATGACTCGCAAGTATAACTTCACTGGCATCTACACTCCACAAAGTGGATTAGGTCAGGATGAATCATCAGTTGCCGTATATGCTCTCAACAAGCAAGGACTCATAGCTCCGTTAAACCCTTCTACCGAAGTTGGTGCACAGCGTTGGTATCTTACGGTAAGTAATCGTAATAGTTCTAACATGTCACAGGCATCAAAATCCCGTTCTATCAGCATAGATGAGGTCGGCGAGGGAGCAACAACTGCCATAAAGGGCATCCAAGTTATAACCAACAATGAGGCTGATAACACATCTCTAAATGGTATATATGACTTGCAAGGTCGTAAGCTCAGCAAAGAGCCTACTCATGGCATCTATATCAAAAATGGCAAAAAATATGTGAAATAGATATGTAAAATTTAAAAAGTAAGGAATATGAAAAAGAATTATCAGAAACCATCAATCACTGTAGTTGAGTTGGAAAATTCCTGTGTTCTATTAGCTGGGTCTAACCCATTGCCAGAAGGCTATGAGCAGGTTCGATTCACTGGTGAAGATTGTGATCCTGCATAGTATTGTGTTTTGGTTTATGCCAAATGGATCTACAAAATATCTGGCATAATTATCAACCCATACTTTGCGGTTGTTCCAAGGGTCTATACACCTCGACAAAAGGTGTATAGACCCTTTTTCCTATTGTATGATGTCTTCAGTTAGAAGTACCTTTTGTTGGCTCATTTTCAGATTAGACGGAACAGGGTTAGGGCTCACCGAGGAAGTAGAGAATGTAGGAGACTTGCATCGGGGTGAACTCCTTGCAGTTCTTGCCGTAACCGGTGGCGGCGAGCTTCTGGAGAAGGTCGGGGATGCGCTGGATCCATCGCATCAGGTGAGCACTGGCTACTGCTGGAGTAGCATCGGGAAAATACAGAAGAGCTAGCTCTTGCTTGGTATAACTTCTTAAATCCATAGTTTTGTTTGATTTTTATGAGGGTTAATGAATGAGGGTGCGGTTCATAAGCTACTGACTTTTGCATCGTAAGTCTCTGACTTTTGCACCGTAAGTCCTTGGTTTCCGTTTCGGAAGTAACTGGCTTCTGGGTGACAGGGTGGACAGGGGTGACAGGGAATTCTGAAGATTTACTCTCGCGCGGCAGGCAGGAAAAATCAGGCCGAAGTTCCTGCTGCCGCGTGCGAGGCGAAATGTTGAAAAACTCGTGTCACCGTGTCACCCTGTCACCCTGAACCGGATGAACCGATGGCTTGGGAACGGCTAGAAGGAGCATCATCATCGCATTGCGGCGGGTTGATGCAGACGGATACCTGGTAAGCTTGATTTCCTCGGCAGTACGGACGATTGCCCTGTAACCACGGCTGTGCTTGGTGCGCATCTTTTCGAATCCGAGATCATTGAAAGCCTTGCCCAGTTTCGAACTGTTCAGCTTCTGGGAGAGGTTGCAACTGATGATCTGCATCGCCCTGGCTATGGACACGAACTCCCCTGTCTCCGCCTCCGTTGGCTTTCGGAAGTAGAGATCCACAAGTTCCTGTTCTAGTCTGGGCGCCTCAAAAGCGCGGTTGTGCCGGTTCTGCTTTTCTATCTCCTCATCGGTGAACCAATAGCGGAAATCACTCTTGTAGAGGGCGTAAGCTGGGCGTAGATGCTTCGTAATTGAACGGATGCTCACGGGGCGAGAGGATGCTCTCTATCTCGTAGGGCAGCCAGCGACGGTTACCGGTAGGGTCGCTCAAAAACTCGGGATTGTTGCCCGTGCCGCAGAAGGTGTTGATATGCTTGCGCTGCTCCGCATAATGGCCGTATGCCGCCCTTTCGTTGGTATACTGCATCGTTACCACAGCCTTCAGCTGGTTCAGTTCCGACGGACTCATCGTGTCGAGCTCTTCATAACAGATGAGTGCATACTGCGAAAGGGCGATGATATCATCCTTCGTCATTCGCCTGGCATTCGCTTCGTGTAGAAGTATTGCTTCAGTTCCGGCGGCAGGAGATAGTTGAACCAGGTGGTCTTGTAGGCGCCCTGTCTGCCGATGAATACCAGGATGACATTGTTGACGGCACCTTCGTCTATCCATCCTGCTATCATCGCCACGAGCCATTTCCTGAGGGCTTCACAGAAGGGCATCACGGGGTCTCCCTTCATCTTTACCGTGGCAGCGAGTTCGGCAATATAGTCCTTGTCGCCTTCCTGCAGGGTGGGAGATTCTCCAGATAATCGGTGAAGGGATTGTAGGGCGGGCTATAGTCGCTCTCGATGACATTGATCATGTCGCTCTTGCTCACCCTTGCGGTTAGCGACATGTTGCTCCATAGCGTATTCAGATTGCGGTCCTGGAGGATTCGCCATTTCTCCTTCAGATACTCGTAGCGCAGGGTGATGAGGTTGAAGCGGAGTTTGATATGCCCGTCGAGGAAGTCTTTGATTTCATCTACGGTGGCATAGGGAATCTTTCCGGTTTCAGCCTTCATCTTCTGTGGGTGAGTGGTGTTGTCGTAGCACGATTTGAACACCTGTTCTACGTCGTCGTATTCGGGAAACTGCCTGATAGCCCACTGGGTGGCTTCTTTCCTGTCGTACCGCTTCTTAGCCATCATGTAGCCCACCCGCATCACATACTGGTTGTGGTTGCCGGGTTCGTACCTGATCTTTTCGTTTTCCAGCTTGGGTTTGACGATCTGCTCGTAGTAGTCGGCGATGCGTTCCTGTTTCTTTTTCTTCTGGGCGGTCTTGAGCGTAGCGGAATGGAAATGGCTGATTTCCTCGGCGCTGAAGGCTGTGGCTTCAGGATTGAAATAGACTTCGGGGTCGTAGGCGAGTCCGCTGAGCCTTGTGATGTTCTTGCAGAGCGGATCGCTTTCCTTGCCGATGAGATGCGCATAGTAGTCGTTTCCCATGGCGAAGGCGGCGGGATAATCATCGCCTTCGTAGCGGTAGATGACGCGCAGTCCGTTGCCGCTCATGGTAACGTAGCAGAGCAGGGTGTGGGCATCGTGGCAGATTCTCTCTTTGAGCGAGCGCAGGGTGCCGTCATCCGGTTTTTCTGTGATGTGGTCGAAGTCGACCAGCGACAGATGTGTGAGGCTCCGGATGTTGTCCTTGCCTTTTCCGCCTTCGAAGATGCAGGCTACGGCGAAGAGGGGTGCATCGTGCTTGTACGACTTATTCCCCGTTTTCCGGTAAGACTCGGTGAAAAACCTGAGTTTCTCATCTTCCTTCATGAAGGTTACCAGGCCTTCCAACTGGCCAGGTGAAGGAATCTTGCTGGCCATGTTAATGAATGTACTGATGTTCATCATCTCCTAAAAATTTTATATTGTTATACAATATATGTATCGGTTATACGTTCTTTTATAGGTATGCAGATTGTTGGATCTGTAATACATGGTGCAAAGATACTAAAAAGAAAATAAAAGAGAGTTCCCGTAGTGGGAACTTGTAAATAAATATATTCAACATTTTAAATTATTTTAAGATGAAAATTAAAAATTTTAATGCAGACAATAGCCGTTTCGGTGTTGTTCTGAGTGAAGTGATGAAGAACCATCATGTTTCTGGTTCTGATCTGATGTTTTATGCTGAGATGCATAAGGAAAATGTTTTTGCAATCTAAAAGGGTAAGGGCGATTATCGGCTCAGTGTTTATGTGAGGATTGTTTCTGCTCTTCGGTACTTTATCGAAGACTCGGCAGAATATGCCCGAGTGAAGCAACGCCTTATCGAAGCAGCCTTCGATGATGGTTACTTTTATAATAAATAATTCTTTTGAATTGTTTTTTTAAATTAAAAAGTGGAATCCGGCGGTTGTCGGATTCCACTGATATCGTATTTTTTTCGACGTTTCGCAAGTTTATCGCCACACGCCCTGAAACTTCAATTTAACGCAAGAACTTTCCGGTAAGGCTTGCCTTGCAGGCAGCTACTTCTTCCGGAGTTCCGGCAACAACAAGATTGCCGCCCTTATCGCCGCCTTCAGGACCGAGGTCGATGATATAGTCGGCACACTTGATGACATCCAGATTGTGCTCAATCACTACCAGCGAATGACCCCTTTCTATCAGGGCATTGAAGGCATGGAGCAGGCGCTTGATGTCGTGGAAGTGAAGACCCGTGGTAGGCTCGTCGAAGATGAAGAGCGTAGGCTCCTGTTCCTCCTTACCTATGAAGAAGGCGAGCTTTACACGCTGATTCTCACCACCCGAAAGCGAACTTGAATTCTGACCGAGTTTGATATAGCCCAGACCTACATCCTGAAGCGGCTTCAGGCGGTTTACGATGATGCGGCAGTTGTCGAAGTCGCCCTCGTTGCGCTGCAGCTTTTCATCGCTGAAGAACTCAATGGCCTCATTTACCGTCATGTTCAGCACATCATTGACGTCTTTTCCGCCATAGCGTACCTCCAGGATATCGTGCTTGAAACGCTTGCCCTTACAAGCCTCGCAGGTCAGCGTGAGGTCTGCCATAAACTGCATCTCGATGGTAACATATCCCGCACCCTTACATTCCTCGCATCTTCCGCCTTCAGTATTGAAAGAGAAGTACTGGGGCGTGAATCCCATCTGCTTAGCCAGTGGCTGGTTGGCAAAGAGGGCACGTATCGCATCGTATGCCTTCAGATAAGTGGCAGGGTTGCTGCGGGTACTCTTTCCGATAGGGTTCTGGTCAACAAACTCTACATGATGGATGCTCTTCCAGTCGCCTTCCATCGATGCATATTCGCCTGGTGCATCTGCTACGAGGTCCAGACGGCGACGCATGGCAGGATAGAGGATTCCCTTGATGAGCGAACTCTTGCCTGAGCCTGATACACCGGTTACGCAGGTGAATACGTTGAGCGGTATCTTAACGTCGATGCCGCGCAGATTGTTCATCCGGGCTCCCTTGATTTCGATATACTGGTTCCAGGCACGGTGCTCGTTGGCGCCTTTATCTCCTCGTTGTGGGTCAGGTACTTGATGGTATAACTCTCCGGATATTCAGCCAGCAGCTTTTCCTGTTCAGCCTTGTCGGTGGTTGAATATTCTGATGACGGACCGGCGTAGACCACTCTTCCGCCCAGTCTGCCGGCATCGGGACCGATATCGATGAGATAGTCGGCTGCCCGCATAATCTCTTCGTCGTGTTCTACCACAACCACCGTATTGCCCAGTTGCTGCAGTTCTTTCAGCACCTTAATCAGTCGGGCGGTATCGCGGCTATGGAGTCCGATACTAGGTTCATCGAGGATATATACGCTACCCACGAGCGATGAGCCAGGTTGGTGGTCAGGTTGATGCGCTGACTCTCACCGCCGGAGAGGGTGTTGGAGAGTCGGTTGAGCGTAAGATAACCCAGACCCACATCCAGGAGGAACTGCAGGCGGTGGGTGATTTCGGTGAGCAGACGCTTGCTGATTTCCTTCTCATGCTCAGAGAGTTCCAGTTTCTTGAACATTCGCTCAGGTTCACAATCGACATCTCAACCAGTTCGGTGATGCTCTTTCCGCCAATCTTCACATAGTTGGCTTCCTTCTTGAGTCGGGTACCATGCAGTCAGGACAAATCGTCTTTCCACGGAATCGGCTCAACATCACGCGGTATTGTATCTTGTATTGGTTCTCCTTTACCATTCTGAAGAACTCATCGATGCTCACCCTTTCCTGCTGTTTGCGTTTCTTCTCGCCAGGCAGACCGTGCCACAGCCAGTCCTTCTGCTGCTGAGTCAGTTCGAAGTAAGGCTTGAAGATAGGGAAGTCGTATTCTGCAGCTCTGCGGATGAATTCCTTGAGCCACATACCCATCTTTTCGCCTCGCCAGCAAACCACACATCCGTCATATACGCTCATCGAAGTGTTCGGGATGACGAGTTTCTCATCGATGCCTATTATGCTGCCGAAACCTTCGCAGGTAGGGCAGGCTCCGAGAGGGGAGTTGAAGGCAAACATGTTGTCGGTAGGCTCTTCAAACTGCATGCCGTCAGCTTCGAACCGGGTAGAGAAGTCGTAGCAGATGTTGCTTGGCAGGAAGACGAGGCGGCAGGCTCCATCGCCTTCATAGAAGGCAGTTTCGGCAGAATCCATCAGTCGGCTGATATCATCCTTCTCATCGCTTACCGAAGCACGGTCGATGACCAGGAAGATTTCTTCATCCTTCTGCTGCATTCTCTTTCTCAGTTTATCGCCGCTTACTTCCAGCAGATCCTTGTCAGCCTGCTCCATGAAGTCTTCGATGCGCACGAATTCACCTTTTATATATATACGCGCGTAACCTTCCTGGTTGTACATCTCCAGCTGTTTGCCCAGACTGCGCCCTTCGATGACGTGGATAGGGGCGAGGATGACAAACCTGGTACCCTGGGAATACTGTCGGGTACAGGCGAGTACATCTTCGGTAGTATGGCGTTTCACCTCCTGTCGCTGATAGGCGAATAGGTTTTTCCGATGCGTGCGTAGAGCAGTCGCAGGTATTCGTAGATTTCGGTGTTGGTGCCACGGTAGATCGTGGGTTGCGCGAAATCACTTTCTGTTCGATGGCGATGGCAGGTGGCAATCCTTTGATGAAATCACATTCCGGTTTGCTCATACGTCCCAGAAACTGGCGTGCGTACGAAGAGAGCGACTCCACATAGCGGCGCTGGCCTCAGCATATAAGGTATCAAAAGCCAACGATGATTTTCCCGATCCCGAGACACCCGTAATGGCAACAAACTTGCCCTGAGGTATCTTCACATCGATATTCTTGAGGTTGTTGGCTCTTGCCCCTTTTATTTCTATATATTTATCTTTCCCCATTTTTTTACCTTTTAACTTTTTTACCTTTATTCGTGGTGGTAAGGTTCACCTTTTATAATAGTACATGCGCGATAGATCGCCTCGGTAAAGATAAGGCGCACCATCTGATGCGAGAAGGTCATCTTGGAGAGGGAAATCTTCTCGTTGGCGCGGTTGTAGACAGACGGTGAGAAACCGTAAGGACGCCGATGACAAAGACGAGCCTTCTTGCCGTGGCCTGCTTGCGCTCTATCCATTTGGCAAACTCGATGCTTCGGAATTCCTGTCCATGTTCATCCATCAGCACCACCGTATCCGAAGGCTGGAGGAGTTTCAGAATCAGTTCTCCTTCCCGTTCCTTCTGCTGCTGTTCGCTGAGACTCTTGGTGTTCTTGAGCTCAGGAATGGTTGTTATATTGAAAGGCATATAATGGTGATGCGCTCGGCATAATCCTTGATGCCCGCAATGAAATGCTTGTTTACGGTCTTTCCGACCAGAATGAGTTCTGTCTTCATTTCGTTGGCGTTTTCTTCCTATACACTTTACACTTGAATTGACTTTCACTTCGTCCGTCGAACGTTGTTTCTTCGTTCTTCACTTTTCCTCGTTCTTCACTTCTTCTCGTCCCTGTAATATCCTGTTCCTATTCTTTTCGGATTCTTCGGGAACCAGCCTTTCTCGCAGCGTTGTCTCTGTTCGAAGAGTTCACCGATGCTCCAAAGGCATGAAGCACCTACTACGCCCAGTATGGCAGAGAAGAGCACGTTGGCAACCAGAAAGGCAGCTCCTATGCAGATGATGCCTGCAACGAGGAAAACCCACCAATAGCGGATGCCCGTATAATATTCCGTCTTCATGACGATAGGGTGAAAGATACCTATTATTAAAAAGGTGGATACGGCGATGATGACGCCCGTGTAATATACTTCCATATTCTATTGTTTTTATATTTTGTTCATTCAACTTTGCTATCTTACCAATATAATATTGCTAAATATGAGCTTTATTCTATTTTCAATTCCATTTCAATGTGCAAAAATGCAAAAAAAACTTCATTCTTGCTTGGTTTATCAAAATTTTTATATAACTTTGTACGCAAATAGAGAAATTATGCATTGTTTTCGTGCACATCATTCTCGATAAGAATTAATTAATTACAAAATAGAATCAAACTATGGCTAATAACGCAGAATTGATCAAGCAGTGTGAAGAAAGAGCACAGCAGTGCTTACACCTGCTTTTGACGAAGAAACCCGTAAGGAAGTAAAGGCAATGCTCGACGCAGAGGACAAGTCTGCTCTCGTTGATGCATTCTATCAGAACTTGGAGTTCGGTACTGGTGGTTTGCGCGGTATCATGGGCGCAGGTACCAACCGCATGAACAAGTATATCGTTGGTATGGCTACACAGGGCTTTGCTAACTACATCCTCAAGGCTTTCCCAGGTGAGGAGAACCTTTCTGTAGTGGTAGGTCACGACTGCCGTAACAATTCCCGTCTCTTCGCTGAGACCGTAGCTGCCATCTTCTCTGCCAATGGCATCAAGGCTTATCTCTTCGAGAGCCTCCGTCCTACACCAGAGATTTCTTTCGCTATCCGTGAGCTCGGTGCAAAGGCCGGTGTCAACGTAACAGCTTCTCACAACCCTAAGGAGTACAACGGTTACAAGGCTTACTGGAGCGACGGTGCTCAGGTTCTGGCTCCACACGATACAGGTATTATCGAGGAGGTAAACAAGGTTACTATCGACCAGGTGAAGTTTGAGGCTAACTGGGATAAGATCAAGATTATCGGTGGTGAGATGGATTACGACTACATGACAGCCGTTCATTCTGCTATGATTGACCAGGATGTTATCAACCGTCAGAAAGACCTCAACATCGTTTATTCAGCTATGCATGGTACAGGTCGTGTCATCGTTCCTCTCTGTCTGCGTTCTTGGGGCTTCCAGAACATCAATGTAGTTCCTGAGCAGATGGTAGTAGATGGTAACTTCCCAACAGTGGTTTCTCCTAACCCAGAGAATGCAGAGGCTATGACTCTCGGTATGAAGCTCGGTACCAAGTTGAACGCTGACCTCGTGGTAGCTACCGACCCAGATGCTGACCGTCTGGCTATCGTTTGCCGCGACGACAAGGGCGAGTGGATGATCATCAACGGTAACCAGACAGCCATGATGTTCTGCTACTACATCATTGAGAACAAGAAGAAGTTGGGCAAGTTGAAGCCAACAGACTTCCTCGTAAAGACCATCGTAACAACAGAAGTTATCGCTGAGATTGCAAGAAGAACAACGTAGAGTTGCGCGATTGCTACACCGGTTTCAAGTGGATTGCACGCGAGATTGCTATCTCTGAGGGCAAGCAGCAGTACATCGGTGGTGGTGAGGAGAGCTTCGGTTTCTTGCCATACGATAAGGTACGCGATAAGGATGCTCCTGCATCTATCTGTCTGATTTGCGAGATTGCAGCATGGGCTAAGGATCAGGGCAAGACTCTCTACGACCTCCTGATGCAGATTTATGCAGAGTATGGCTTCAGCAAGGAGTTCACAGTAAATGTAGTTCGCCCAGGTAAGACCGGTGCTGACGAGATTAAGCAGATGATGACAGACTTTCGTGCCAACCCTCCACAGGAGTTGGGTGGCAGCAAGGTGGTAACCTGGAAGGACTATCAGTCTTTGGAGGTTAAGCATGCTGACGGCAGCGTAGAGAAGCTCGATATGCCTGCTACAAGCAATGTACTCCAGTGGTTCTGCGATGACAACACCAAGGTAAGTGTCCGTCCATCAGGTACAGAGCCTAAGATCAAGTTCTATATTGAGGTTAAGGATCCTTCATTCAAGTGCGCTGGTTGCTACAACCGCTGCACAGCTGCTGCAATGGATAAGATCGAGCTATCAAGAAGAGCCTGAAGTTGGATTAATTTCATAGGAAATCATATAATGGCGCTCCGGTAATTATTGCCGGAGCGCTTTTCGTTTCAGTAGCCGTTTATTCTTCTCGAAATAGGGTAGCAAGTTACCCTCATTATCATGTTTTTATAGAAAAAAAGCAAAAAGACTTGCATATTTTCTGATTTTTATTTATCTTTGCACCCATATTACAAAATTATAACATAGAATTATACTCTTATGGGAGGCATTTTCGGAACTATTTCCAAGAAAAGCTGTGTCGCTGATCTCTTTTACGGCACAGATTACAACTCACATCTCGGCACACGCGGGGCGGTTTGGCAACCTACAGTAGTGAGAAGGGCTTCGTGCGCTCTATCCACAATCTGGAAAGTTCATACTTCAGAACGAAGTTTGAATCTACACTCGACAAGTTTGAAGGAGCTACATCGGGCATCGGCGTGATTAGCGATACAGATGCCCAGCCACTCATCATGAACTCTCATCTTGGCCGCTTTGCCATTTGCACTGTAGCTAAGATAGTAAACAAGGATGAACTTACTCAGCTTCTGCTCGAAAAGAACATGCACTTTGCTGAAATGTCTTCGGGTAGTACCAATCCTACTGAGTTGGTGGCTCTGCTCATTATTCAGGGTAAAACCTTCAGAGAAGGTATCGAAAACGTTTTCCATCACATCAAAGGTTCCTGCACCATGATGATCCTTACCGAGGATGGCATCATCTGTGCGCGCGACAGTTGGGGACGTACTCCAATCATCATCGGCAAGAAGGAAGGAGCCTATGCGGCTTCCAGCGAAACCACCTCGTTCCCTAATCTCGATTATGAAACAGCATATGAGGTAGGACCAGGCGAAATCGTGAAGATTAAAGCTGATGGCATGGAGCAGATCCGTCCTGCCAACAAGAAGATGCAGGTTTGCTCTTTCCTCTGGGTTTACTACGGATTCCCTACATCTACCTACGAGGGCAAGAATGTAGAGGAGGCGCGTTTTACCAACGGCTTTAATCTCGCCAAGACCGATGATGTGGAGGTAGACTGCTGCAGCGGTATTCCTGATTCAGGTACGGGTATGGCGATGGGTTATGCTGCCGGCAAGGGTGTGCCTTACCAGCGCTGTATTGCCAAGTATACGCCTACATGGCCTCGCAGTTTTACTCCAAGCAACCAGAGCATGCGTTCGCTGGTAGCCAAGATGAAGCTGATTCCTAACAAGGCGATGCTGAAGGGCAAGCGTGTGTTATTCTGTGATGACAGTATCGTTCGTGGTACCCAGCTTCGCGACAATGTGAAGGTGCTTTTCGACCAGGCTGGCTTGAAGGAGTGCCACATGCGTATAGCGTGTCCTCCATTGGTATACGGCTGTCCGTTCATCAACTTCACTTCTTCCAAGAGTGACATGGAGCTGATTACCCGCCGTATTATTGAGAAGTTTGAGGGCGATGCCAACAAGAATCTTGAGAAATACGCTACCACCGGTTCTCCTGAGTATCAGAGAATGGTAGATGAGATTGCTAACCAGTTGGGCTTGACTTCCCTGAAGTTCAACACCATCGAGCAGCTGGTAGAGGCCATCGGTCTTCCAAAGTGCCAGGTATGTACCCATTGCTTTGATGGCAGCAGCGCATATACTCTGAATGAGTTTGCTGATGAAGACTAAAATAAGAATATAAGTTCTTGATAGATAAGAAGATAGGTCTAGTGATCCCGCTTAGCGCGGTGTTGCTAGACCTATTTTTATTGTTATTTTCGGAAATTTTGAACATATTGTGATAAGATGTGAATAGTCTTTTATCACCGAAAAGCTGTACCTTTGCATCCAGATAATAAATGAAACGTAAATCAATAGAAATCATTAAGAAAATATGAAGAAAATAATCATCTTATGTTTCGCGCTCGGAGCTTTCCATACTCTTGGCGCACAGGAGACGCTTACGCTCAGCCAGTGCCTGCAGATGGCAGTGGATAACAACCTGTCGCTCCAGAGCAGCCGAAACGAAATAGCTAAGGGAAAGTACGCTATCAGCGAAAATCAGGCTAAACTCTATCCGCAAATCAATGCGGTGGCACAGCTCAACGACAACTTTACGCCGCCTGTTTCGGTTACCGACGGCTCGGCTTACGGCAAGCCTTATAATGTAACCAAGACGTTGCAGTATAATGCTTCGGCGGGTGTACAATTGCAGATGCCGCTGTATAACCAGATGATTCTTACCGCCATCGATATCACCAAGATTGCCGATAAACTCAACCAACTCTCTTATGAGAAGGCGCGTGAAGACCTCATCGTGCAGACTGCCAAGATGTATTACATGGCGCAGAACACATCTGAGCAGATTCGTCTGACGGATGACAATATCAAGCGACTGGTAGAACTCAGAAACATCACCCAGGCTTTCTATGATAACCAGATGAGTCTGGAGGTAGATTTGAAGCGAGTGAATCTCAATATCGAGAACCTCACCGTGCAGCGCGATAACGCCATCGCCATGCTCGAACAGCAGTATACCATGCTCAAGTATGTGATAGATTATCCTGCCGAGAAGGAGATGAAGGTGACAGCCGTAGATCCGGGAAAGATTGAGATGGTGAAGGCTGACGGACTGGATACGGGACTCTACGAACTCCAGTTGCTGGAACAGAAGAAATTGCTCACCCAGAAGCAGACCAAACTTGCCAAGGACGGCTATCTGCCATCGCTCTCGCTGACCGGAAACCTGATGTATTCTGCCTTTACCGATAGGATAGATCACTGGATTCATTCGGGCGAGTCAAACCACTGGTATGGTTCCAATGGTCTGGGCATTCAACTGAGAGTGCTGTATTCGATGGTTTTGAAAAGCGTTCTAAAATCAGAAAGGCGAAGATAGAGGAGGAGAATGCACGCATCGGTTACGAGGACGCCCTGAAGGGACTGCAGGCAAACTATATGAATGCGGTGAGCGAGGTGAACAACAGTCAGCGCAACTACAAGAAGCAGTTTGATAATTATACCATGGCGCAGGATGTTTACAACGTAACAGCCGACCAGTATAAGGAGGGTGTGGCTTCGATGACAGCGGTGCTGCAGGACGAGATGCGTATGAGCGAGGCAATGAACAATTATCTCACAGCCTACTATCGCTATAAAGTTGCCAATCTCTCGCTGCTCAAGTTGACTGGACAGCTCAACCAGATTTCGGTTGCTAAATAACGGAGAAGAATAAATCATTAAGAAATAAAATATAAACAGGAAAACGGGATGTAAAAAACTTTACTTCATATTCCCTGATTCCAAATTACAATAAAACTATGGAACAGAACGGAAATAAAAATGTAGAAACAGCAGAGGCTACACAGGTATCTCACGAAGAAACCAGGAAGAAACTGAAGAAGCAGCGCGTAAGACAGATTGTTGCCAGTCTGATAGGTGTTGCTATTCTGGCTTTCGGACTCTGGAAAATCGTATGCCTCTTCCTCGATTATAACTCTAACGAAACGAGTAATGATGCTCAGATAGAGCAATATATCTCACCGGTTAATCTCCGTGCATCCGGCTATATCGCAAGGTATGCTTCAGAGAACATCAGGAAGTACACAAGGGAGATACCCTCCTTGTGCTCGACGACCGGGAGTATCGTATCCGTCTGATGGAGCTGAAGCAGCCCTCAAGGATGCCAAGGCAGGAGCCAATGTCATCAACGCTACAGAGCAGACCACCGAGACATCCGCTTCTATCTATCAGGCATCTATCGATGAAATAAATGTACGACTTGCCAAACTTGCCAAGGACTGCGAACGCTATCGCAACCTGGTAGAAAAAAAGGCGGCTACTCCTATCCAGCTCGAACAGTTGGAGGTAGAATATGCAGCCACCAGAAAGAAACTCGAAGGGGTAAAGAAGCAGCAGGCTGCTGCCTATAAGGGTGTAAATGAGGTAACTACCCGCAAGCAGAATGTGGCTGCCTCCATCGAGCGTGCCGAGGCAGCCGTAGAGATGGCAAAGCTGAATCTCTCTTACTGTGTGGTTGTGGCTCCTTGTGACGGCAAACTGGGTCGCCGCTCTATCGAGGAGGGACAGATGGTGAATGCAGGAACCACCATTACCTACATCATTCCAACCAACAACAAATGGGTGATTGCCAACTATAAGGAAACCCAGATAGAGAATCTCTATGTAGGACAGAAGGTGCGTATGACCGTAGATGCCATCAGTAACAAGGAGTTTGAGGGTACGGTGACCGCCATTTCTGGTGCTACCGGTTCGAAATATTCGCTGGTACCTACCGACAATTCGGCTGGCAACTTTGTCAAGATTCAGCAGCGTGTGCCTGTAAGAATCGATTTCAACAACCTCAGCAAAGAGGATAATGAGCATCTTGCTGCCGGCATGATGGTGGTTGTCAAGGCTGAGAGAAAGTAAAAAAACAGCTAGATGGAAATGAAGTAATATATGGAAGAAGAATATAAGAATTATCCGTTTTATGATTGGGTGCCAAACCGCTCGGCATCATCTTCATGATCATCCTCTTCGTGCCGATGATTACGATGAGTGGCGTCTATTCTGCCAACAGCGGCGAGATGATGAGCGGGCTCGGCATCCAGTCGGAATACATCGCCTTTGCGGGCTTCTGCACCTCGATAGGAATGGCGGCTTTCTCGCCGTTCTTCTATGAACTGGTGTGCATCCGTAGAGAGAAGATGATGTGTATCGTGGGCTTCTCCATTCTCTTTATCCTCAGTTTCGTGTGTGCCCAGACCGACTCGCTGTTTATACTCGGACTGTGCAGTCTGCTGATGGGTTTTGTCCGTCAGACGCTGCTGATGGCGCATCTCTTCGTGCTCATCAGATATGGTTTCGGAATAGAGGCTACGAGGAATATCACACCGGGATGTGAGCCTACTACCGAGGAAGCATGGGATGCGGTAGATTCGGAGAAAATGGTTTCGCAGCCGGTTATCTATCTCTTCTTCATGATTATCGGACAGTTGGGAACCTGGCTAACGGCATGGCTTGCCTATGCTTATGAGTGGCAGTATGTTTATCATTTCATGATGGCATTCATGCTGGCAGGCATCATCATCGTGTTCTTCACCATGCCTTATCATAAGTATCCGATGCCTAAGTTCCCGATAACGATGTCGAAGTTTGGCAATGTTACGGTGTTCAGTATCATGCTCTGTTCGTTTGCTTACGTCATGGTCTTCGGTAAGACGCTAGACTGGTTTGATGATCCTACCATCCGTTTCTCTTCGGTGGTCTGTCTTATCTTTACCGCCCTGTTCATCTATCTGGAGAAGACGAGGCGTTCACCTTATTTCATCATGGAGGTGTTCCAGCTCAGGGTCATCAACTACGGCATCCTGCTCTTCTTCCTGCTGATGGTCTGCAATTCGAGTGCCATGTTTGTCAACGTGTTCACCAATGTGAGCATGAAGATAGATAACTGGCAGAACGCCACGCTAGGCAACTGGGTGATGGTGGGCTATACCGTGGGACTGATATTCGCCGTCATCGCCCGAGCAAGAATGTTCACCTGAAGTGGATGTACTGTCTGGGCTTCCTCTTTATCGGAGCCTATGCGCTGTACATGTATTTCGAGGTACAGAACGACGGTATGTATGAGCGTATGAAATGGCCTATCATCATCCGTTCTACGGGAATGATGCTGCTCTATTCGCTCATCTCCACGATAGCCAACCAGCGCATGCCTTACCGCTTCATGTCAACCTGGGTTTGCATCATGCTTACCGTTCGTATGGTCATTGCCCCTTGCATCGGCTCTGCGCTCTATACCAATGTGCTTCAGCACAGACAGCAGTATTATGTAACCCGCTTTGCTCAGGATTACGACCGCACGAACATCGAAACGGCGAAGACTTACGACCAGACGGTGAGAGGCATGCAATATCAGGGCAAGAGTGTAACCGAGGCGCAGAATATGGCTGCCATGAGTACGAAGGGAAAGGTACAGGTACAGGCCACGCTGGTGAGTATCAAGGAGATGGCAGGCTGGACCTTCTACGGCTGTCTGCTGTGTGCCGGACTGATGCTCGTTCTCCCTTGGCGCAAGCGCAATATCGGGGAACTGACGCGTGAGTATCTGCTGAAGAATGTAGATGTGAAATCTCTGGGAAGAAGGTAGGGGAGTGCTAAAATATCATAAAAGATACAGGCTGCTCATCTGATGAATGGATATTTTTGTTATCTTCGCAGTTAAATCTGAAGATAACAGACCCATATTCATCATGAAAATAACAGATAATATCATCATATATGAGGCTCATGAGTTTCCTCAGCTGTTGATGCAGCCTTTCTACTCCGACTATGTCGGAATCGTAATCTGTCATCAGGGGATGTTCCGTTTCTGCGTAGACGGAACATCCTTTGTTGCATCTGAGGGTGAGACCGTTTTCCTCTCCAAAGGAGTGATGTTTCATGTGCAGGAAACGGGAAAGAACCTTAAATATACCCTTTTTTTTTACCGTGCTGAACAGATTCGTCACATGTTGGGCAATACCGTGGTTACCATGCGTCTTTATGCTACGATTTATCCCAAACCCTGCCATGTCAGGACGACGGGCTATGAGGATATGCTCACTTCCTATGCCTGATGCTGAGGAAACTGGAGTTGGAAAAAGAGAAGAGTGGTGAACTGGATGCCTATTGTGTGCATGAGCAGAAACTGTTGCTGATGGCTGTTACGTACCGTTTGTGCAGCATCTTCTCGGCATCGTTCAAGGCTGCCGGCAAGGAGATGGAGCGGAAGATAGCCATCTTTGAGTCGCTGGTACTGCTGATAGAGAAGAATTATATGCGTGAGCGCAGTGTGGCTTTCTATGCAGACGAACTCTGTCTTACACCGAAATATCTGTCGGTACTGGTCAAGTCGGTTTGCGGTCAGACGGTCCAGCAGTTGCTTTTCAAGGCGATGATCCGTCGCAGTATCTATCTGATGAAGAATACCACGAAGACGATACAGCAGATAGCCAATGAACTCAGTTTTCCCAATGCTTCAGCCTTCGGAACCTTCTTCAAGAAACATACCGGTCTGTCGCCTAAGCATTACCGTAATTGGGAAGAGGGGAATGAACCGCCTTCTTTCAAATAAAGATTTCATCCTATACCTATAAAATAAAAAAGGGACAGAGGAATTGTTCTGTCCCCTGTCCCGATACTGTGATATAACTAAAACAACTGAGCGAAAGCCTCGGCTGTCTTTCCTGTATAGGTCTTCATCTCTGTAACCGGCTTGTAACCGAAATCCTTGAAGGCAAGGAGCTGTGTGGCAACAAACTGGTGGTCGTCAGAGATGCAAGCCTGTAACTTCATATTACCCATGCTGATGGCAGAAACAGGGAAGTTGCTGATCGCTGTTTCTACATCCTTAGGGGCTGCACTGAGGATATTCTCAAGCTTTCTTCCATCCTCTGCAGAATATTCCTTCTCTTTTATCTTAATCACACTGTTGGTAGGTTGATAGATGAGCTTGACAGTCAAACCCATGAAACCTTTCTTTACCTGTACATCCTGGAGTGCCAAAACATCAGCACCCATCTCTAAATGATTAATCTTTGCCATAATTTTATACTGTTATTTGCTTATTCTTAATTCTTGAAAAATAATATATATTGAACTGTTTTTTGTTTTGAATAGGGGTGTAACCAGTCTTATCGCAAATCTTAGGAAAGATGCGATAAACCTATATGATATTTTAAAAAGAGAAAAGAATAAGCACTAACAGAGCAGACGCCGCAGGCAAATAACATAATACTTGCTGGCGACATCAAAGTGGATTGGGGCAGTTTCCTGTCTGAAAGGCTCCATGCCACCTTCTATAGCTGATAAAAGGGATGATAAATAACGGATTCTATTTGTAAGCAATCTGCTGGCAGTCTGACTGTTGTGCATGTTGCCACTTGGCAATAAGCGCTGCGGACGGCTGCTACAGATGCGGTAAGCAAGCTGTGAGGCGTTTTCAAGCTGTGCCTCAGGCTGGCTCTTGTCATACTCAACCTTCGCCAAACCATCTTTCTTATGGCTTGCATCTTCGGTATAAGAATCCTCGGGAGTAAAAGAAATAGGGGCAGCAGATACCTCTCCATAGCCTGAGAAGACCATGGACACCAGAAAAAGGATGTATAGTATCAACTGCCTCATATTAAATATATTATGGTGTCAGGATGAACTCCCGACACCAGGGATGATTAATAGCTTCTTGCGATGATGACACGGGCTACAGCTGGCTTGCCGCTTACCATATCTACACCTGGAGTCTGCTCGTAAGCGAAAGGCACGCAGCGGATGGTAGCCTGAGTCTCTTCCTTAATCTTAGCCTCGGTCTCGGCTGTACCGTCCCAATGGCAGAGGAAGAAACCACCGTCCTTCACACGCTTCTTGAACTCCTCGTAGTTATCGCACTCATAAACGTGAGCATCACGGTAAGCACGAGCCTTCTCGAAGATATTCTTCTGGATGTCTTCCAGCATATTCTTTACGCGCTCAACGATACCGTCGAAACTTACGTTCTCCTTCTCCAAGGTATCACGGCGCATGATTTCGATGGTGTTGTTCTCCAAGTCACGGCCACCCATAGCCAGACGAACAGGAACACCCTTCAACTCATAGTCAGCGAACTTGAAGCCAGGACGCTTGGCAGGGTTGTCATCATACTTCACGGTGATGCCCAACTCGCGGAGCTGGTCGATGACAGGCTGCAATTTAGCAGTAATCTGAGCCAACTGCTCGTCGCCCTTGTTGATAGGAACGATAACCACCTGGATAGGAGCCAGCTTTGGAGGCAATACGAGACCGTTATCATCGCTGTGAACCATGATGAGGGCACCCATCAGTCGGGTAGAAACACCCCATGAAGTAGCCCATACGTACTCAGGCTTGTTCTCCTTGTTCAAGTAGGTAACATCGAAACTCTTGGCGAAGTTCTGCCCCAGGAAGTGAGAAGTACCACTCTGGAGAGCCTTGCCATCCTGCATCATTGCCTCGATGGTATAAGTGTTGAGAGCACCTGCGAAACGCTCAGTCTCACTCTTCACACCCTGCAATACAGGAACACCCATGTAGTTTTCAGCAAATTCAGCGTAAACCTTGAGCATCTCCTGAGCCTTTGCCTCAGCCTCTTCCTTAGTGGCATGAGCGGTATGACCCTCCTGCCAGAGGAACTCAGAAGTACGGAGGAACGGACGGGTACGCATCTCCCAACGCATTACGTTACACCACTGGTTGCAGAGGATAGGGAGATCACGCCATGAATGAATCCAGTTCTTATAGGTGTTCCAGATGATGGTCTCAGAAGTAGGACGGATGATGAGCTCCTCATCGAGCTTTGCGTTAGGATCAACCTCAACCTCTTTGCCATCCTCTGTAGAACGGAGGCGGTAGTGGGTAACTACGGCACACTCCTTGGCGAAACCTGCACGTGCTCAGCCTCACGAGAGAAGAAACTCTTCGGGATGAGGAGAGGGAAGTATGCGTTCTGTACACCTGTCTGCTTAAACATCTTGTCGAGCTGTTGCTGCATCTTCTCCCAGATAGCGTAACCGTATGGTTTGATAATCATACAACCACGAACTGGTGACAACTCAGCGAGATCAGCCTTTACTACCAAATCATTGTACCACTGACTGTAGTTGTCAGCGCGCTTGGTTAAATTCTTGAGTTCTTTAGCCATATTGCTTTATTCTATTTATTTTGTTTTTTATTTCTTCTGTTATATATATATTAAGGTATAAGCTTGAACCTTTATCATCTGCTGCCGGCAGTTCATCTGTCTGCAGGTGTCTGAAATTCTACTTTTAGGGATTTTCCACCCCCAAATAGGTGATTTCCTAGCTCTAATTTCGACAATAACCCTTAATTTGCAATGCAAAATAACAAAAAAATAATTAGAAAACTACTCCATTATGGAGTAAAAAAGAGTTATACTTTGCAAATTAAATAACATAAATATAGGAGATTTTAAAATGAAAAAGACTAATTTTGCAGTTGCAGGCCTCTCTTTGTGCTTGCTCTTCTCTAGTTGTGGAACCAATCAGAAAACTGGTACAGCAGTAGGTGCCGGTTCTGGTGCAGCTCTGGGTGCTCTCGTAGGTGGATTGCTCAATAATAGCCATCGTGGTACAGGTGCTCTCGTAGGTGCTGCTATCGGTGCAGCTGTTGGTGGCGGTGCTGGTAACCTCATCGGAAAGCACATGGATAAGGTAAAGGCTGAGGCTGAACAGGTGAAGAATGCACAGGTTGAGACTGTAACAGATGCCAATGGCTTGTCTGCCGTTAAGGTAACATTTGCTTCTGGTATCCTCTTCCCAACTAACGGTTCTACTCTCAGCAGCAGCGCAAAGACTGATTTGGCTCAGTTTGCCGGTGTATTGAAGAACAATACCGACTGCGAGGTTTCTATCCAGGGTTATACCGATGCTACAGGTAATGATGGTATCAACTTGCCATTGAGCCAGAAGCGTGCTGAGGCAGTTTACAACTATCTCGCTTCTTGCGGTGTTACAAGCCGTCAGGTAAAGAATGTTCAGGGTTTTGGTTCTGCTAACCCTGTTGTTAATACTACTGCTGCTTGTGCCCAGAACCGTCGTGTAGAGGTTTACATGTATGCTAGCCAGGCTATGGTTAACGCAGCCAACAACGGTACATTGAAGTAATAACTTTCATGCTCCCGGAAGGGAAAAACTAAATAGATGATTTTGAAGAAAATCAAGAATATAGTAAAATGGGTGGTGGTGCTGTTTTTCAGTACCACCATTCTTGCTGTAGTGGCATATAGGTTCATTCCTGTGTATGTCACTCCTCTGATGTTTATCCGATGCTTCCAGCAAGTAGCTGATGGAGAGAGTATTACCCTGCATCATCATTGGATTTCGATGGATAAGATCTCGCCTCATATGCCAGTGGCGGTAATGGCGAGCGAAGATGCGAGATTCCTGAAGCATCACGGTTTCGACTTCAATGCCATCGAGAGTGCGGCGAAGAATAATGCACGTGGCGGAAAGGTGCATGGAGCCAGTACCATCAGTCAGCAGACTGCTAAGAATGTCTTCCTGTGGCCTGGCCGTTCATGGACCGCAAGGGATTTGAAGTCTACTTTACCTTCCTCATCGAAATGATGTGGAGCAAGCAGCGCATCATGGAGTTTATCTCAACAGCATTGAGATGGGACCGGGTATCTATGGTGTGGATGCGGTTGCAGAATATCATTTCGACAAGAAAGCGAAAGACCTGTTTCGTGGCGAGTGTGCGCTGATAGCAGCTACACTTCCTAATCCGCGCAAATTCAGTTCGCTGCATCCTAGCGCTTATATGAAGAAGCGCCAGCGACAGATAGAACATCAGATGAGATTTATCCCTACCTTCCCTCGTGAGGGCGAAGATTTCGATCCGGGCACGGCTGTGGGAGGATATAGGGTGAAGTGAAGAATGAAGAGTGAAAAATCTGGTAAATATTGATTAATGGATTTACTGAACGACTTGAACGAAGCGCAGCGTGCTGCGGTAGAATATATTAACGGACCTTCGCTGGTGATAGCCGGTGCAGGTTCGGGTAAAACGCGTGTGCTTACTTATAAGATAGCTTATCTTCTGAGCCAGGGCATGAAACCCTGGAGCATCATGGCGCTCACCTTTACCAATAAGGCGGCAAGGGAGATGAAGGAACGTATCGGAAAACTGGTGGGAAATGATCTCGCCCAGCATCTCTATATGGGTACCTTCCACAGCATCTTCTCCCGAATCCTGAGAGCGGAGGCTGAGCATATCGGCTTCAACAACAACTTTACCATTTATGACGAAAGTGACTCGCGCTCGCTGATCAAGGCGATAGTGAAGGAGATGGGGCTGGATGATAAGAAGTATAAGCCTGCTGCCGTTCATGCCAAGATTTCGATGGCGAAGAACAACCTGATGAGTGCTGCGGCTTATGACAGCGATGCGGCTATCTTCGAGCAGAACAAGCGTGCGCAGATGCCTGAGGTTGGTAAGATTTTCGTGGCTTACGTGCAGCGCTGCAAGCAGGCCAATGCCATGGATTTCGATGATTTGCTGACACTTACCTATCAGCTCTTCAGGGAACATGAGGATATTCGCCACAAATATGCCGCCCGCTTCGATTATGTCCTGGTGGATGAGTATCAGGATACCAATCACGTTCAGATGTCTATCGTCATGCAACTCTGTCAGGAGAAGCAGCGTGTTTGTGCCGTGGGTGATGACTCGCAGAGTATCTATAGTTTCCGTGGTGCCAATATCGATAATATTCTCAACTATCAGCGCCAGTTTCAGGGCACGCGTCTCTTCAAACTGGAACAGAACTACCGCTCTACCCAGACCATCGTTGAGGCGGCTAACAGTCTGATCAAGCATAACCGCAACCAGATTCCTAAGGATGTGTTCAGCGAGAATGCGAAGGGTGAGAAGATTCAGTATAAGCCTGCTTACAGCGACAAGGAAGAGGCGGCGATTGTGGCGAAGGACGTGAAGCGTATCCGGCGCGAGGATGGCTGCCAGTATAGTGATTTTGCCATTCTCTATCGTACCAATGCCCAGAGTCGTAGCTTCGAGGAGGAGTTCAGAAAGCAGGGTATTCCTTATCGCATTTATGGCGGACTGAGTTTCTACCAGCGCAAGGAAATTAAGGATATTATTGCTTATTTCCGTCTGGTGGCGAATCCGGATGATGAAGAGGCTATCAAGCGTATCATCAACTATCCGGCTCGTGGAATCGGTGCTACTACGGTGCTGAAGATTGCTGACTGTGCCCATCAGAACCAGGTGAGTTTCTGGGAGGTAATCGGTGCCCCTGAGCGGTATGGACTGGCGGTTACCAAGGGTACGATGAACAAGCTGGAAACTTTCAGATTGCTAATTTCTTCGTTTATCGAACGGGCTCAAACTACGGATGTCTATGAATTGGGTGATGCCATTATCAAGGAGAGTGGCATCAGTCAGGATATCATGTCGGGCAAGGATGCCGATGATCTGGCACGTCAGGAGAACCTGGAGGAATTCTTGAGCGGTATGTCGGCTTTTGTGGAGGAACGCCGTGAAGAGGGTAGGTTTGATGAACTCTTCCTGCAGGATTATCTGCAGGATGTGGCGCTGCTTACCGATGCTGACAGCGATGGTGATAAGGATGAACCTCGTGTTTCTCTGATGACGGTTCATGCTGCCAAGGGTCTGGAGTTTCCTACGGTATTCGTGGTTGGTTTGGAAGAGAATATCTTCCCAAGTCCGCTTTCTGCTGCTTCGCTCAGAGAACTGGAGGAGGAACGAAGATTGCTTTACGTAGCCATTACGCGAGCTGAGAAACATTGTATCCTGACGAACGCCAAGAACCGCTGGCGATATGGCAAGATGGAGTTTGATAATCCGAGTCGGTTTATCAATGAGATTGACGGCAAGTTGATTGATAGCCTGGATGAGGCTGGTGAAAGCTTGTTTGGCTCCAGAGCTGATTCGATGTCTGACCAGCCGGAGTGGGCGAGAGCGCAACGTTCTCGCAGACCGTGGGAGGATGCTGAGCAGCCTAGATACAGTAGCAGGTATCAGAATTCCAAACCGGTAGCATCGCAGTTTGTAGCAGATCCTAAGCCTTCTCTCTTTGATGATGAACCGGAGACTTCACATACTTCCGGACGCTCGTCTGTTTCCGGACGCTCATCTCTCTCTGAAGGTAATTTCAAGTCTGTTAGAGCGCTGAATGCAGCTAAACGTTACATGGAGACGCATTTTTCTCATCCTGCTTCTCGCAGTACAGGATCTTCTGCAGCATCAGTTTCTTCTTCTGCAGCTTCATCTGCTGGCAGTTCTTCTTGTGGTTTGCAGGAGGGAATGAAGATTGAACATCAGCGTTTTGGACGGGGAACGGTGTTGAAGATTGAAGGTACTGGTGAGAATACGAAGGCTACGGTTGAGTTCGTTCATTCTGGCACCAAACAGCTTCTGCTGAAATATGCCAAGTTTACGGTAGTAGATTAAGTTCTGTAGTCTGATGTTTATATTTAAAGGTTTATCTTGTTTTGAAGTTCTCTCTTACAGGTAGAATCTTATAATATAGATAAAGAGTTATAAAAATAGATTGGGCAAGGTCATCTCTGGTCTTGCCCTTTTTGTTTCTATATACTATAAATTGAAAAAGCGTCCCCGCAGTAGCCTCACGGTTACTACGGGGACTTATATTACTAACATCTAACTTTAGCATTTTTGTTTAAACTTAAAAACGAATTCTTTATGAGAGTAATTTCTCCATTATCTATAAACATAAACCAAGTATCTCATATATTGCAAGTAACTTGTATCCTGCAAATATCTTGTATCCTTAAATGCAAGTTCTTAGAAAAGTTAAACCCATAAATCAGTATCTCTACTAATATCTTGATTATTTTTATTTATTGCTTTTTGTCTGTTTAATATTTAATACTTTTAATTTACAATGCAAAGATATAAAAAAAATGGGTAAACTCCAAATTAATTTTGTTTTATTTTGTGTTAAATGGCTTTTATCGTACTTATGCGGCGTTTTTAAAGGATTAACTGGCAAAAGTTAAAAGGGTGTATCATAAACATTCAAATGCTTTATGATACACCCTCTTTCTCAGGATTCTGAATTTTTTTTCGTGTTTATAACGCTTCGTCTTCAGGACGTGGCATCTGTGTCTGGGGCTTCTGTTTCTTGCCTGACTTCATGAATAGTTTCTTCTTCTTGAGCCATGCAGCCTTGCGTATTTCGTATTCTTCGCGATGACGCTCCAAAAAATTATCTGCCATGTTTCGTTTCCTTTTTTTACTTTGCGTTATGAATGCTTATTCTTTTTCTTTAAACTTACTGTAAATCACCTTTATCTGTATAGGACTTGTCTCCTTGCCGTTGCTGTCGGTGGTTATTACACCTCTTTTCAGTCGGGTAGAAGCGAGTGACATATCGTGATTAATCTTGGAGATGACGGTAGTATGTCCCTGTGCGGTTGTGATGATGTTTACAGGAACCAGTACTACTTTATTCCAGTTTTCTCCCTTGCCCTTGTTCTTATACATGGCAGAAACCAGGTTGGCGATATTCTGGAATGTATAGGCATTCTTATAAGTACCTGTACTGCTGTAGCTTGTGGTATAAGAAGTACGGCTATCTGCCAACTTGCTCTTTTCGAAGAACGACTGCAAACTGTCTTTCTGAACCATCAGGATGGTGCTTGGTGTAGCAAAGTTGTATGGGTTGTCTTCGTTGTCATTGTTGAGTCGTGGGAAAGAGATGGTAGCTGTGTTGAGCGTATCCTTCTCATGTCCCTTCATGATATCTTCGATAGGGAGGGTAACCTCGGTGAAGATACCTGCTGGCGACTTGAGGTAAGTACAGTTCTGCTGACTTGCCAACTCCTCCAAGTTCGTGGTATCGTTCTCAATCTTGTTGAGCTGCAATACCTCTTCTGTACCATCGAAACGGTTGTATCCGATGCCTACAGCTATACTGTCTGTAACGCCGTCCTTTGCCTTGATGGTCTTGTGGCGGGTCCAGTAGAAGATAAGCTCTGTATTCCAGATCTTAGCCATGTTACCCGTACCACCTACATTCTTGATGTAGAAGCCAGGGCAGACGTTGTGCAGGAACTTGTAGTTGGTCTTGAAGTACTCAGGATGTTCTGCGTATGTTTGCATGATGTAAGAACCATAGTTCTTATAAGTCTTACCATCTTTCGTGTACTTCTTATTCAAGTAAATCTTGAAGTTCTTGACATCTGAAGTATTGCTCAAGTTGTAATTACTGCTCCAATGCGGGTTGTTTTCGCTTACCCAGCCGTTCTTGAAGGCATCATAATTAGAGTAATACTCCTCTTCCTCTGTCATCGGCTTGGTCATCTCATAGGCTGTCACCTTCATAGGGGCGAGGGTATCACCGTAGCTGGCGTTGTAAGAAACCAGGAGGTAGCATGAGTCGGCTTCGATAGAACCATTGTTTGCCTGCTTGATGTAATCGAGTGTATCTACAGAGAAAGTAGGCAATACGCTCAACTGGGTCATGTAGTCACCCTTTACATAGTTGCCGGTTTCCGGGTCTTTCATCTTACCGATGAGACCGCTGTTGTTGCGGCTCAATACGGCACCTGAAACCATAGACTTTGTAGCTACAGGAAATACTGCGCTAGTAATGTTGATGTTGTCAATATCGTTAGTGATGCTACCACCGATTCCCTCGGTGGTGTCATCACATGCAGCGAAAGTAAGCGCTGCTATTACTAATACTGTTAAGAGTCTTAAAATTTTCATTATCCTTATATGTATGTGTCTCTGTTGTCGGAATTTTATTCTGCGTCAGGACAAACCTTGTTGATGAAGTCTGCGTATGGCTCCTGGATATCTTCTCCCGGATAAGCCAGTACAGGCTTGTTCTTCTCCTTCGCATAATCAAAGAGAATCTGGTTAGCTTCTTCTTCACCTTCTACTACACCGTCGCTATAGTCGATGGCGAGTTTGCCGAGCTCAATGAAGTTGAAGTCGTCCTGATAGCCGTCGAGCAGTTCTGACTTGGCATCGCGGAAGGCAACGCAACGTTTGAAGTTGGTACCCAGTTCACCCTTGAGTTCGTTGGTATAGAGAGCGGTAATCACCTTTGATTCTGCAAATGAAGGCTCTTCGCTGTAGGCTGTCTTTACATAGAATGGTACTACTGCGCTAGCCCAACCCTGGCAGACGATTACATCAGGCTGCCAGCGGAGCTTCTTTACGGTTTCCAATACACCACGTGCAAAGAAGATAGCTCTTTCTCCGTTGTCGGCATATTCCTTTCCGTTTTCATCGGTGCCCATCTGGCGGCTCTTGAAATAGTCGTCATTATCGATGAAATAAATCTGCTGTCGTGTTGTTGGTATAGATGCAACCTTGATGATCAGCGGATGGTCTGTATCATCTATGATAAGGTTCATACCAGACAGGCGAATGACCTCGTGCAATTGTCCGCGACGCTCGTTGATGGTGCCCCACTTAGGCATGAAGGTGCGGATCTCAAAACCTGCTTCCTGCATCTTCTGAGGCAGTTCGCGTCCCATGATTGACATGTGAGACTCGGCTACGTATGGGTCGATCTCCTGATTGATAAATAATACTTTTTTGCCATAAAATTTAAATTTTATTCTTACGAATTACGTGCAAAGGTACAAAAAAAAACTTCAAATAGGGGCATTTTTTCTCCGAAATTCATTATTTTCGGCAATAATTCGCATATTTTTAGGTTTTTTCTTTCTCATTTGAGAAAAAAGTTGTTATTTTGCACCCGAAAACAGATTATGACGATGAAAGTATTCAATAAGATTGTTGACCTCCAGAACGAACTCTTCATGTGTCGTAAGGAGGGAAAGGAAATCGGCCTTGTGCCAACTATGGGTGCGCTGCATGAGGGTCACGCCTCTCTTGTTAAGCGCAGTGTAAAGGAAAATGGCGTGACTGTAGTTTCTGTGTTCCTGAATCCTACACAGTTTAATGATCAGGGTGACTTGGATCGCTATCCTCGTACCCTCGATGCTGACTGCAAGCTCTTGGAGGCTTGTGGTGCTGACTATGTGTTTGCACCATCGGTGAAGGAGATGTATCCTACACCAGATACACGCCACTTTGAGTTTCCACCTGTTTCTACCGTGATGGAGGGTGCCAAGCGCCCGGGTCATTTCAATGGTGTATGTCAGGTAGTGAGCCGTCTTTTCTATATCGTTCGACCAACTCGTGCTTATTTCGGTGAGAAGGATTGGCAGCAGATTGCTGTCATCAAGCAGCTCGTGAAGTACATCAACAGCGATGTGCAGATTGTAGAGTGCCCTATTGTCCGTGATGAGGATGGTTTGGCTAAGAGCAGCCGTAATACTTTGCTGGCTCCTGATGAGCGTGCCATTGCGCCAAACATCTATAAGGCCCTGAAGGAGAGTGTGGAGTATGCCAAGACTCATACCGTACAGGAAACTCACGATAAGGTGGTTGCCGACATCAATGCTGTAGAGGGTCTGGAGGTAGAATATTTCCAGATTGTGGATGGCGACAGCCTGCAGGATGTTTCTTCATGGGAGGATAGTGCATACGTGGTAGGTTGCATCACCGTTTATTGCGGTAAGACTCCTATCCGTCTCATCGACCATATCAAGTATAAGGGATAATTCCTCGATAGATATTCTTTATTAAGTTTAATCCGTAACAGATCAAGTAATAACAGAACAATGCAGATAGAAGTATTGAAGAGTAAGCTCCATTGTGTGACCGTAACTGAGGCTAACCTGAATTATATGGGTAGCATCACCATCGATGAGGACTTGATGGACGCTGCTAATCTGATAGCAGGCGAGAAGGTTCAGATTGTAGACAACAACAATGGTGAGCGCTTGGAGACCTATATTATCAAGGGTGAGCGTGGCAGCGGTTGTATCTGCCTGAACGGTGCTGCAGCCCGCAAGGTGCAGGTGGGCGATACCGTTATCATCATCGCTTATGCCTGATGGACTTTGAGGAGGCTAAGACCTTCCAGCCAACCGTAGTATTCCCCAAAAAGGGAAACAGGGTTTAATATTCAATGGAAACAAAAGAAAGGGTGTGTCATGGACTTATGGCACACCCTTTCTTTTGTTATGGTGAGGACGAATCACATCGCTCTTGTTCACCACGTTGTCGCCATCCTTGTCGCTGATAGGGATAAATAAGGTGTAATTACTATATAATTTAAGGTGTAATTGCGATGGGTTAAGGATAGATCTCGATATGGCTGCTGCCGGAGTTGCCATTCTTGATAATCCTTATCTGGGTGGTGATGCGCTCGCTCATCGTGTCGGTATGACTGATGACACCTACCTTCTTGCCTTGCGAACTTTGCAGCATGGCGAGGGAGTCGATGACGGTGGCTAGGGTATCGGGGTCGAGGGTTCCGAAGCCTTCATCGATGAACAGGTTCTCGAAGGAGATGTTGCGGGAGGATAATGCCGACAAGCCCAAGGCGAGACCCAGACTTACGATGAAGGTTTCGCCACCTGATAGGGAGGTGGTGTCTCGGATATCGTCGGCACGGTCGTGGTCGATGACTCGGATGCCCAGCGAATGCTTTACCTGCTGCAGTTCGTAACGGCTATTGAACTTTCTGATTTCCTGGTTGGCGTGCGCTATCAGGAAACTGAGCGTATAGCATTGGGCTATCTTGCGCAGCGTCTTACCGTCAGCTCCGATGGCATCCGTAATGGCTGTCCAGTCGTCCTTTTCCTGGGTTACGAGTTGCAGAGCCTCAGCCTTGTCGCCCAACTGTTTTATGGCTTCCTGATGGTTCTGCATCCTGGCGTTGGCAGCAATCAGTTCGTTGCGCTGGCTTCTTTCCTGATACTCCTGCTGAATGGCTAGGAGAGCATCACGGGTTTGGACAGGCTGATGTTCCAAGTGCTGCTGATGTGCCTTTTCTGCGCTCTGGTAAAGGGCGGTAGTTGAAGCCACGGCTTTCTCCTTTTCGTCCTTTTCCCGACGGATAGCATTCCAGTCTTCGGCTGAGTGAAGCATCTCCCGGATGATATTTCGGTCGATAAGGCTTGGTTCGATACTTCTTTCCTCGATGCCTTCCTCTTCGGAGTCTTTTCCTTCGATGCTCTTTTCTTCAAGCTGCTTGTTATATTCCTCAATCCAAAGGTCGAGTTCCTTTTCCTTCGTTTGCAGATTCTCTTTCATCGTTTTGTTCTGAGACAGCATGGTTTGATGCGAACCTTTACTGTTGGCGAGTTCAGCCTTCAGTTTGTTGATATTCTCGTTCTGGTTATCTGCTGCTTTCGTAGCCTCATCCTTTGCTGCTGTCAGTCTTTGTTCAGCCGCGTTTGGTTCTTCGCCATTCAGAATCTGCTTATATTTCTCCTGCCATTCCTCCATTTCCTTCCTGGCGCTATTCCATGCTTGAGTAGCTTTCTCATAAGCTTCCTCCTTACTCTTTTGTTGTGAAGTAAGGTTGCTAGTAAGTGCTTTCTGCTCAGCTAGTTTTGTACTACAGGTTGAAGTACTTTCTTGAGCTTCATTCAGTATCGTTGAAGCCTTGCTTTCATACGCAGCTTCATCCTTTACAGACTTATCCTTGAGTTGGGTCAGCCGTTCTATCTCTTTCTGAATCTTGTTAAACAGCTCAGTTTGCTGCTCGCATCTTTCGCCTTGTTTTCATAGATAGGCAAGAGCAATTTCAGTTCTGCCTCAGCCTTCGGAATCTTTGGATACTGGGCGATGAGCGCCTTCCATTCCTCTTCGTAAGTTGCGATTTCTCCCGACAGCTTTTCCTGCTGCTTCTGGAGCGTCTGTACTTCGCCGTCGTTCTGTTTTCTCTCGCCGGAAAGATCCTTCTCCTCTTTCTGCTGCAGTTTCAGCAGATTCTCCTTGACTTTCAGAAGTTGCGAGAGTTCTGTGGTGGCTTCCTCAAACTGTCTGTTGTCGGTATGATAAGGATGGGTCGTGCTGCCACAGAGCGGACAAGGTTTGCCTTCGGTCAGGTTGACACGATGAATCTCCCATTTCTCACTCACCATGAGGGTATAGGCATTTCTCAGCGTCAGGGTCTCTTGGGTCAGCGCCTCGATGGTCAACTTGCCTAGCACTTCATCTATCTCCGCGTTTCTCTTGCCCAAGACCAGGATTCGCTCCTCGTTCTTCTGCTTTTCTGCTGTGGCAGCATCGAGATGAGCCACAACCTTGATGGCTTGCTGGACATCTTGCAGTTTCCTGTCGGCTACAGTCTTGCTGTTCTGCAGTTCCTCTATGTTCTGTCCGGCAGTCTTGTTTCTTTCCGTCTCCCATGCCTGTTCTGCGGCTTGCGTCGCTTCGTGCAGAACCTGTTTCTGCTTGGCAATCTCTTCCTGTGTCGCTTTGAGGGCAAGGTTCGCTTTCTCCGTTTCGGCTTCCCATTTTTGGATGTTTCGGGCGTTTTCCTCCACGTCTTTCAGAGCAGTTTGATTCTCTTTCTGAGCCAACTCCAATGCCTCTTTCTTTTCTTTCAGATTCGGCATTGCCGCTTCCATTTTTGTTTTCAGCGCTCTTGCTTCAGCGATGACCGGCAGCGCCTTTTCCAGCTGTTCCTGTGCCTTGCCGACTGCTTCCTTCAGACTGGCGAGAGTTTTCTCGCTTTCGCTGATGGCAGACTCTTGACTTTTGATGTTTCCTTCCGCTTTTAGGATGTTTTCTTCCTGCTCGTGGATGCTTTGCGTCTGTCGCTCTACTTCCTGCAGTAGGTTGACGGCTGGCTGTACTTCATCGTGCAACTGCAGACGGAGAATCTGGGCTTGCATCTCTTTGATGGCATCTGCTGCTTGCTCCATATCAGTCTGGTAGATAGTGATTTGCTTGATTTGCTTATCGTTTTCCTCAAACCATTGCAGGTCTTTCGAAATGGCTTGCAACTGGCTGTCGAGTTCCTTCTCAGCTTTTTCCAGACGGTCGATTTCCTCCTTCAGTTGGGCAAGTTCTTCATCGTTCAGCAGGTTCTGTTTTACGGCTTCCACCGATGCAGCCATCTGGTTGTAGGCATCCGTCGCCTGGTCTTTCGCCTTCTTGATTTCAGTAGCGATGTTCGTATAAGTTTCCTCGCATCCGATGAGTTTTTCCAGGAGTTCGTACCGCTCGTTTTCCTTTGCCGTCAGGAAGTTGGCAAACGAGCCTTGGGCGATGAGTACGGTACGGAGAAACTGGTCGTAGTCCAGTCCGATAATGTTCGGCAACTCGTTCCAGTCGGCAGCTTCCTCTGTTATCTCTTCGCCGTTTCTCGTGATTTTATAGAGCGCAGTCTTGGCGTTCTCGTAGCGCACTCTCTGGAATCTGACGTGCCACTCTGCGCGGTAGATGCTGCCGTTGTTGGCAAGGAAGGTGAGTTTGCTGTAGCCCTCTTTCTTGCCACGTGTCAGGATGTTTCGGCTGTCGGTAGGTGCCAGACGGTTACTTTCGCTGGCATCGGCAGCTCCGAAAATCTCGATGTTCTGGTTCTTGTCGCCTTTCTTCCTGGGGTAGCGAGGGGCGCGGTTGTAGAGAGCCAGACAGATAGCATCGAGTAGGGTAGACTTGCCACTTCCCGTCGGACCTACGATGCTGAAGATAGTACTCTCGCCTAAGGCACCTTCTTCAAAGTTGATGACCTCGCCTCCCTGTTTGTCAAGCGATGCGAGGTTGAGTATTTCGAGTTGTAGGAATTTCATAATGATGATGTCGTTAATAAATCGGATAACATTTTCTCCTGTCTTTCGTTCATCGGAGCGTTGTGTCTGATGGCGAAGGCTTCTTTCAGCGTGTCGAGCGGAGGACGGTTGATGATGTCTTCTATGCTGGTGATGTGCTGGGAACCTGGATGGTGGAGAGGTCCAGTTGCGGATGATGCGCTGGATTTTACAGAGCACGGCATCCTTTTCGTTGACGAGTTTCTCCAGTTCCTTGATGTCATCGCTGGTCAGTTTCTCCTGTTTCACCTTCAGCATCACGTAGTCGAAATGGTCGCTCAGTTCGCCGTCTGTTCTCTCCGAGAGTTCAGAATTGATGAGCTTCTGCCATTTCTTGAAGGTTAGTTCCTCCTCGTCTTCGGGCAGGATGCGGAGGGCGTGCTGAGGCTTGTATTCTAGGAAATCTACTTTCCATTCCTTACTCTTGCCGGTTTCCTTTCCTTCCTCCTCTTCTCCGTGTTCTATGGTGATGAGGTCGATGCCGTGGGTGTAGTCTTTCTCGGCAAACGACATCGGGAGGATACTTCCCGTATATCTTGCCCAGTCGGTGTTCCAGATATGTTGCCGCTTGTGGATGTGTCCGCATGTCATATAGTCGGGATGTTCGTTCCATCCTTCCAGGTCCACTTCCTCCTGTCCACCGATGATGATTTTCTCGCTCGCATCCTTCTTGGCGATATCCGAACCCTTGGCGTACATGTGTGCATCATGATGTACTTCCTGCCCGGGTATTTCTTTCGAGCCTCAGCCGTCAGTTCTCTCAGAAAGTCGTTGACTCCCTGCGAGTAGCTGGCGTTCTGCACCACATCGCTTCTTAGGAAAGGTACGGCGAGGATGATGACTTCTTCTCCTTCCTCGCTGGTTACGGGGATGATGAGGTCATCGAAGGAATAAATCCAATGTCCGCCGGTTTTATCATCGTCCTCGCTTTCTCCCTGCTGCCAGATTTTCCTTACGTTTCCTCTTATTTCCACGTGGTATCGGGTGAGCAGCGGACGGGGAGCCTCCAGTCGGCTGGCGGAATCGTGGTTGCCGGCGGTAATGATGACCTGCATGTTAGGGCACAGTTGGGTAGCATCGGCAAGAAACTCGTAATAAACGGTCTGTGCCGCTGCCGATGGATTTCCGTTATCGAAGATGTCTCCTGCTATGAGGAGAGCATCGGGTTTTTGTCCAGCTATCTGTTCCAGGAGCCATTTCAGGAAATGCTTGTGTTCCGGCAGACGGTCGTTGCCGTGAAACAGGTTGCCCAGATGCCAGTCGCTGGTTGCTAATATCTTCATACTCATAAGAATGTCTAATCTTAGTCTTTTTCTTTGTCTTTGGTTTGCAATCCTTTGACCTTTTGCTTGCAATCTGACTACAAAGTTAACACAATTATTTGGGATACGCAAAGAAATAAGCTCAAAAAACGAAGAATTATGGCCGGAATAGTAAAGATATTCAGGAAAAGTCTTGTTTTATATCTGATAAAGTTGTATCTTTGCAAGGTCGAAATCTTCGTTCACCGACGTTGAACCGCCATTCAGCGACGTTGAACCGCCGTTCATCGACGTTGAACGGACATTCAACGTCGGTGAACGGAGATTTCTCCTAGGATAAAATACTTTTCTTCCTAGGTTTGTGGTCTTTTCTTCTTAGGTATGATCGTAAATACTGTAGGATGCAAAGGCTGCTGCAATAAGGAGTGATAACAATCTTAATAAGAAAGGAAACTGATATGGCTAAGTACAAGTTGCAAGAGTTGAATGATTTGCGTGATGAAGGCAAGCGCAGAGTTTATCCCAAGATGGTGACCAACCGTACACTATCCCGAAAAGAGTTCGTCAAGATGATGCAGAACTACCATCGCGGTATTTCGGAAAGTACCACGGAGGCTGTATTGACCGATGTGGTTGATATGCTGACAGATATGCTCTCCATGGGGTACAATGTGAATCTGGAAGGTTTCGGCACCTTCTCCCTCTCCCTCGCTTTCGAGGATGAGAAGCCTAGGGAAATTCTTAATCCAGATGATAAGATGACGTACCGCAAGGTGGGCGTGAAGGATATCAACTTCAAGGCGTCTCCTGAGTTTATCAAGGATGTGAAGCGTGAAACTGATCGTGACCTGGAGCGTGATATGGGTGGTGTAAAGGTTATCCGTAAGCAGCTGTATTCCAGGGAAGAGCGCATCGCCCGTGCCCTGGAGGTGATAGAGAAGAACGGAGTCCTCACCCTAGGCGATTATGCTCCATCAACAACCTGAGCCGTACTGCTGCCTCTATGGAACTGAAGGAGCTGACAAATGACAAGACTTCACCGATAGATTCACTAGGCCGCGGCAGCCATAAGGTTTGGGTGAAGAGAAAAGAATAAATGCAACGATAGTATTAAAATAGATGTTTAATTTAAAGTCCAAATAATTATGAAGCAGATTACTATAGATTTTAAGAACGCTTTTGATTGTTCCAAGAAGGAAAAGTCGAAGGTTTGTCGCTCTGGCTATGTACGTTTGGTTCGTTTTATGGATGATAAGAAGCATACTAGACCACAAGTGTATGAGGGCGATTTGTTGGAGGCTATTATGGATGTAAAGAGGGGAATGTCAAGAACTTCGATACATTGGAGGATATGATGAACTATCTGGAAGCTTAGACATGAGTATAAAATGCCTGGTTAAGAAGTAAATCATTGAACTTTTGCATGTGGTTCAAGCACGGGCTGAAGGCCCAAAAGCTCCTAGCCCAGGGCAATACCCTGGGTATTAGGCGTTGTCCCCCCCCTGCGCCTGTTTACTCTAATTGAGCAAGCTTTGAGCGTATTTTTTAACGTTAATTATATTTAACGACCCTTGGGTCTTGCCTGATGAAGTTTGCGTCATAGTATTCACCTTTTTCCACGAGGGTGAATATGATCTTAGCAACTTGTTTGCTATGGCATTTAGTACATAATGACGCGGCTTTTTATCATTAAAGTACGTCTCTCGTAATACAGTTTAATCTCCTTGTTGTGCAATCTGGCGCTTTCT